>Ga0307514_10000441_pt1 | contig 89824 bp, 79 predicted proteins | sample 16_EM_MG_FD_203088 | JGI IMG/M metagenome (GOLD analysis project Ga0307514, IMG submission 203088) | Populus trichocarpa ectomycorrhiza microbial communities from riparian zone in the Pacific Northwest, United States - 16_EM | ecosystem: Host-associated > Plants > Roots > Unclassified | place... | reverse complement strand
TCCAGACCAAGCCCGTCCAGTCCAAGACTGCCTGTTCGTGGTCCGGTCCAGTCTGACCTTCCGGTTGGACCGGACCGTACTGAGCCCTACCCCAGACCGGGTCCGTCCGGACTGGTGAAAACACTGGGGGCTATGGTACTAGTGGTCCACTAAGGTTGTTTCACTTTTCTTTTGGGCACGCGGATTTCTTTGCTTCTTAATTGATGGGCATTTTCAGGCTACTGCAGTACTCTTTCCCTGCTCACTTTCGCAAGGTTTTACGGAGGCTGTTATGAGAATCACTTTGTTTCATTCTGTTCATTTGTTTCTTGCTCTACGGTGTATAACAAGAGGGGGAGTATTGCATATACAGGTCTCAGCCGGAGACGGAGATGTCTTGTACAGCCGGAGACGGAGATGTCTCGTACGGCTGGAGACTGAGATGTCTTGTATGGTCGGAGACGGTGATGTCTCGTACGGCCGGAGATGACTGTTGACTCTCGTAGGAGCTGATGGCATTCAGCCGTACTGGTACGTTCATCTATATACTGGCCTTGTCGCCCTCTTCGATAGAATACAATCAAGCTTCTCTAGCATCACTATTTCAACAGGAGCCATGGTTCCGGTTCTAACCCTGACTGTGGCCGGGTGATCCGGAACTGTTGCTAACGCTACATCCAGCTAGTGCATTCCATCGTCACAATGACTAATTTACAGCTGGGTGGCTGCTGTGACACTTCCTATTGGCCTAAGAGTCCACAGTGGGAGATTTCACAATGTGATCGTGCTCGCTGAGCAAATCCACATCCTCAACAGCATCAACACTTGGGTTGTAATCGGCAAAGAGATCCAGAGCACAGTTTCGGATGCCTTCAAGGTATTGCTGCTGCCTGATAGTCCTCCTTTGAAGCTTCCTTTTGAACTTTTGGAAGCCTGTTTTCACAGTCAGGAAGCTTCCTGGATATGGGTGCCATGTCACGGCATCATTATCCGTTACCTCCCTGACATGACAGATCATATCCTTGGCTGGAGGTGGGAGGATGTCATCCAGAGGAAGGTAGCTGCGGCCACCACACATAGGTGTCTGGGTGCCAGATGTGGTGTCGGCTTGTTGGCTATGGTAAACGACTCAAAAAAGCATTGGGTTGTTCAATTTCATCACGGACGTTACCCATCCAGCAGCTGTATTGTTATCTGCCTCTGGAGCCCGGCCAATCTATGCCTAGGGCGGCTCTAGATATCCCGACCGCATCTGACCGATCAGTCAATCTGTACATTGCCGCGCGGTCAATCTCATCGCTTCGGAACGCTACTTGGAATTATTCTTGTTGACTGAGGATTTATCCCAAAGGCCATCGTGGATAATATAGACACTAGACGTAGCCTCGGGCTTGGTACAGACCATGCGGTTCCCAAGTTGGCTCTCAGACAACCCAGGACTAGGTGCTGTAATTAGCTCTCGGGTTACCTCGAGCCTGAGTGATACTCCGCTCTTGGTACGATATCTTTATCGTTATTTCTCTCTTTTTCTCTCTTTATACGATAGAAAATTCACCATCATGAATTCTCTTGTAGTCATTAACACTCCCGTGTTCATCTTATTTACATTCCACAAGGGTACGCTCCCACGAATGACACTGCACGCGATGATATTACATCCTTTAAACTCCGGACGATGACTTCGAATAACATTGTACCCCGCGAGGGTTATTATTCTTGATCATACTCTCGCGGCGCAGACATAGTGGTTCGCTGCTAAGCATGCTTGAGAGCGTCATACATGAGGTAACGCAGAAGGGCAACGAGGCGAATCGGTTAGCCGGAGAAATACCCAGGCTGTCGTCAGAATTACCTCGAGTTTCTACCGGCACCGTACAGAAGCATACTCTACCGGTCGAAGCGACTATCGGTAGGGCTAGTCTATCGCATCTACTACAGCTCTCGACAGCGGAATTCGAGTTACTCGATTATGATATTCGTGTGATAAGGTGGACGGTTCTAGATGCAGCCACTGCGTGGGACGCTGCACTAGTGCAGGCGTATTTGCCGAAGCAAATGAGGGAGGCAATGCGCAGACGGGGTGTTAAGTATGAAGATGGTGCGGCGAATAATGACTTCTATCAACCGTGCTATGAAGTTTTTCAGAAGGGAGAGTTCTCGGATGATGCTAGACTGGTAGGATTGAGATATAGTAAGAGATAGGGTTAGGGGCGGGAGATTTGATATAATTGTTGCTTGTGAAATGTTGATTGCGTTGTCGAAGTGAAAAAGTATTCATTAAACTTGGCATGGCAATGTGGTATTAAACGTCTTTCCTTTTTTGAGGCGGTTGTTAGGAGTCGATCGTAGGCGACACGGAATTCGCAGCTTTATTGCCACCGGGTACTGTCACACTAATTCAAGCCGCATCCGTTAGCGACATTACATTAAGTTCACACTAAAAGCGACTAGCGCCATCGAAGAAGTTCCTTGAGCCCTTACACTTCACATCACACCATGCACGTGCTCCAAAGTCGGACTATCGGGACACTCTGATCTCGGTCGGATCCCTGGCGGACTATTCCACTCCGTCGGGGAAACTCCACCCGCACCGAACTCCTCCGATGCCGACGACCTCCGGTGAGCTGGTTCCCTTGTACATAGATGCCGTTGACAATCTCGTTAGAAGAAGACATCTTTCTTCTGCCAAGCCGGCTAAATACGTACGCATCGGCATATCGATGATAGTCCAACACGGGCAAGAAACTCAACAAGGGGCAGCCAAGACATTGGCGTTGCGGTAGGTAAACGCCAGCATCTTAACCAGCATTTCGCATTCGTCTTGTGGTACCACGGATTACTCAGACCGACCCCGCATTTACCCCGCCGAACATCGTAAGAACCCGCGCACACTCTCTGCTCACCACAACACTACGCTTCCAACTGCAAAAAATCGAGAGGAGCAACACTCAAAAGATGGAAGGCCCTACGCTGTTGTATCTGTGCTACAATCCGGAGGGACCGTTCCGGCTATTCACGGTACCGCGGGACTGTCTCACCTCCTTTGCTGTAGGATCAGCTCCGAGTGCTGCAGGAGAATAAGCTGATGATTGGCATAGGCGGTGCGGAATTGTGTAAACGAGCTTGGATTCAGTACAGTCCGTTGCACTATCAACGGGGCGGTGCTGTTTGAACGACTGTGGCCGGCTGGCCTTACCGCAATCAATGTCATAGTCCAAGAACCGTGCCCGGTATCGGATGGCGTGGGGCTGTTCGAAGGAGACCACAATGTGCAGCAATTCAAGGAACAATACGGAGCGGGCCAACTGCCATCGGAATGTGTCAATCTATTCGACAAAATGCCGACAAATATGCAGAGTATTAAGACGTGGGCCATCGCACAGACTCCGCTTACAAGCTATGAGGTATGGATGCCGTATGCGGTCCTAGAGCCCCAAACTGAAAATTTTCTGCAGGTACTTCACCTCGTCCTGCGCAGAGAGGGATGTCGATTGGGAAACGTGTATGTGGAGCATCGCCAGTGCCTTTCCCAAGTTCATCCTCGCGCATGGCCGCCAGGGCTCCAAAAAGTCTATGCTTTCGTCGGTTCGTATACTGTAGTTCTGGGGCGCACCTCACTAACCGTGAGCAGAACGGGGGCTGAAACCGGAGCCAGAACTTTGCGTCGCTATCGAAGTGGATCAGAGTCAAGATGCAGGCAGCGTGTCCCGCGACGTAGACAACGGGCAGACCCCAGGTTCCACCACTATCATCGTCTCGACCGGGCCTAGGGTCCCGCAACCCGTCTCATTGCTTCCCGTTGGTGCCTCAGCAACACAAACGCAGAACGACACAAGGTTTTACATGGGACTTTCTTATGAGAACTGGTTTCATTTCGACTTCCAGCCGTTTACCGGCGAATTTCGCACTGTGGGGGCCGCTCTTAATGCTGCTATCTCCATGCGGTTTGCTGCGGAAAAGCCCGGGGATGTGGAGTCGAAGGATTGGCTGCAGGAGTTTGCAAATATTCACCTTCGGTGGAAGACGCACGAGATGGAGATTGACTGTCGAGAAGACAACAAAGAGAGAGAGGAAAAACTACTACTCTGGAGCAGGAATTGTCCTAGTGGGTCGGTGGTAGATATGGGTATATCGAGGCAGCGGCTTTGAGGAAGGTATTCACACGAGGATGGTTTTAGTAAGAAGCGGGATTGTTGAGCGTAATTTCGAAGTTGTTGGCCTTGTCTACGTAAAAATGTTACCATGCACCAATTCGACTTTGGCGTAGACGAGCAGCGGGGATCGTTGTGAACACTGACTAGCTGAATAACCTACGCACATATCCGCATGTGGTGTAGATGATCTAAGCCATATACTCCCATGTACCCTGGGTTAGTGGTTGTGCCTCTGCCCACCCACTGAGGCATTCCAAGGCGATCACCAATAGGTGGTATTCATTCTCTGTTTTGGGCATGTATGAAATATCCATTCCCACTCACTGCCATAGGTGACCAACAGTTAGGGTTTTCAGTGGTAAACCGTACTGTAGTGGGGCTTTCTTCTCGCTGCGCTTGCAAAGCATACATGCCCAAATATTTGCATTCCGCAGCACCACATAGGAGTTTTACCATATACACGTGTTGAAATAAATCGATTCCGAAGTTGAAATATTGTATGGACTATCGTCCAAAAGTGACTGTCTACGGTACAAAGAGAGAAATAGGCTGGCTTAAATAAAAAGAACACTATACTCGAGGATGCCAAGTACCGCACGTGGCGCCTGATGCCGAGTATCACTACCAAAGCTAGGCCTCTTCCTCGGCATGGGGGTTTGTGGTGGCTGGCGTAAGCCTCCGGATGCCAAGGATGCTACCGGGCCAAATCGCAAGTCAACAACGCGCTCCATCTCCTCCAGCCGGTCACTATGCTCCTTCTGTCCACTTATTCACCCGCAAACCCTACGCCTCCTCCCACAATGTTTCTTCACCCCGCTCCGCCCAGCAAGCAATTCCTTGTTCAACTTCCAAGCTACTCTCAACACATGCTTCTCCAACACCGCCTCCGGTGTTGATAGAAGTCCTAAGGATCGTGATTACTCTTTTATGCTTTACACTTCACTATTCCATTGTACTTCACTATTCCCTTGTACAAGCATCCAGGCGTCCCAATTGTCCGTCCTGTCCGTCCAAGGCCACACCGGGGATCATACCATACAGACGATTAGCAGCCCTGCACGCAGCGAAGTTAACTGTCCCGTCCGTCCGGGAACACCGAGGACGGGGACGGGACGGCACCTTACCATCCATCCAAAAGCAGGACGGAAACAGTACCGTCGTTTTCATTCAAGACAGGGACAGACAGCAATGTAAGCCAGGCACACATAGACTACAGTCCCCAACCGTCATCCACCAATATCTATAAACTTTCATAGATCTCGTTTAGTGCAAATAATATGATATTATTAAAGTAGCTACATCTAATCTCCTGACTTTGACGCAAGATCCTCCAACAGCTGCTCTATCCTGATCATATCTAACTCCATTGACCATAGATTAAGTCATCATTTCAGGCCCTCAGAGGCCTGGATAATATCATCCCCCAAACGATTTCGTTGGTCACTGATAAGCAACTTTGCACTGCTAAATAGACTCTGGTTCATATATTATTGGAATACTCATACTCATCAGCTCAACACCCAGCTGAGTCAGAGTCAGAAGAGCCTGGCGCGGATCATGAAGCCAGGATGGGTATTTAATGAAGATAAGTGTCAATGAGCAGGTAATTCATCATTCTCTTCCTCCTCCTATAATATCTTGTACCGACACTAACCGATGCCAACTGTGCAACATAGAAGACGACAATAGAGATAACGCTTATCCGAGAATATCTCTGGGCGATGGTCTCCCAACGCTTTCTACAACATACAGTACAAGAATTCCAACGGCAGTAGCCACACTCACGCCAGTACTGGCGGTCCCGCTAATGATAACAATGAAACAGCTGCGATCAGTGATCCTGAGCAGCGCGGCCTTCATTCTGAAAGCCTGCGCTAGCGGCGGCCCAGCCCAGCCTGAATGAAAAACTAGGCGGGCGACCGCCCGACCTGCATGTGATTTAAAAGCCTGCATAAGCTTTAATTTGGTTGTTGGATGGAATGCGGTAATGGCAGGGCTACGATGGTTGAGTAGGATACGATGCATGTTTCGTACTTTGGAGACTTTCTTAGCGTAGGAAGTAGAGTATCTTCGAATGATATATGCTGGTAATACTTGTTCCACAAAGAAAAGCCGTAGGCCGGCTGGGCCGGAAATACCCGCAGGCCCGGCGCAGCTCTCATTTAACAGCCGCCGCTAACGCCGGCCTGGCCGTTTAGGAACACTGGCTGCAATAAAGTGAGACGAAGCTGCTGAACAAGCTACCGCAACAATGTTCCTCTACTTCAAAAAATATACCGAACACTATGTCAACTCTATCCGCAATTCAGTTGAATTATAGATGAAGCTGAAGAATCTCTTAAATGGAAAGGATTCTCTATCTTCATTCGTACTGCTCACATATCTAGCAGTTTTGCAGCTCTGATGCTACAATCAGTCACGAAATTGAAGCTTCAGTTCTTCTCAATAGTCTAGACAATGGCAATGAAAGCTTCATGGTCGTTATCACCTAATCTTTCCGTAACTGATCAGCTAGCTCAGTGGTGAAGACCACCGGCGAGAAGCTGCTGGAACATCTAACTAGCTTGGTGTTGTCATGGCGCCTCTACCGGATTTCCTCTCTACTCCAAACCAATGTGCCATCGACAGTCTGATCAACCTCGTCTTACTTGCAACTACTGCGACAAAAAAGACAAGCAGTACCACTACTGGGGACTACATCCAGAAAGGCAACGTGAAGAACAATGAGGTGGTTTCAAGCACGGGAAAGGTAATGTCAACCTGTCTATGAGTCATGGTGTAGGTTGTGGAGGCAGAGTTCTTCAATTTCTTTGAACTATATCTGCTCGACTGTGATTCAGCGGGCTTACCCGTTCGGGGTCGCAAAAGTCCTTTCCGTCAGGGCAAGAGTTTACTCTGTCCCGGACTATGATTTTTCGGTCCTGGGGGTTTTCAGACTGAGGGACTGCATGTACCGGCGGTTTTCCGAGTGATAGATACACGATGCGAGTAATGCAGTTATGACCGAATGATGATATCCCAACCATGTCCATAGTACATACTAGGTATGGTGGCGGCTTCACATCCCCCTTCGGTAAAAAAAAATCCTAAACCCCAAAACCCATGAAATCCAGCCAGCTCTCAGCCGGTTCACATTACGTCCAGCTAGCCGAGAGCCAACACATCAAGATTGCGTCCAGCCAGCGCAGAGTTAGCCCGTCCAGATTACGTCCAGCCAGCCGAGAGCCAGCCCATACAGCCAGCCAAGAGCTAACACGTCCAGATTGCGTCCAGCCAGCTGAGAGCCAGCCTGTGCAGATCGCATCCAGCTAGCCAAGAACCATCTCAGAGTGAGTATGTCAGCGTTGTCTAGATCGTCTCCAGCCGGCCAAAAGTCAGCCCGTCCAAATCATATTCAGTTGACCAAGGTCAGCCCGTCCATATCATATTAAGTTGACCAAGAGCTAGCCTATCTTGACCATGTCCAGCCAGCAGAGAGCTAGCCAGTCCACCCGTCCCGATCGTCTCCAGATATTCGAGAGCCAGCCCGTCCAGATCACGTCCAGATCACGTCCAGCCAGCCGAACCCGTCCAAATTGTATCCAGCCAGTAGTCGGAGAGCAAGCCCGTCTCGATCGGCTCCAGACATTCGAGAGCCAGCCTGTCCAGATCGCGTCCAACAACCAGAGGGCGAGCCCGTCCAGATCATATCTAGCCAGCCGGGAGCCAGCCCGTCCAGATCGCATCCAACCAACGCATCTAGATCGTTTCCAGCAAGTTGAGAGCCAGCCCACCCAGATTGCATCTAGCCAGCTCGAATTGCTGACCAATAGCTGTTTTGAGAGCCACACTCAACCACAGCGCCACAGTTCACTAATCATGACTGATAAAGAACATCTGCCAACCAATGAGCATTCTGTAATTTGTCACAGTAAGATGGTACATACCACCATCAACCAATGAGAATGCTTCGAGCCAACAAACCATGTGTTTATCATTCATATGAGCACATGGAATGTGTCTTTTTCGATTCTTATTGGACAGAATTCTGTGACTGAGTGGCTGAGTTGCTGATAATGGCAAGTATGAACCACAAGAACTCAAATTAAAAACGACCCACTAATTTAAGTCTGCAAGTTGCACTCTGACAACAAAGTGTGATATACATAAAATGTGCATAACTCTACCTGCATTTACATCCCAGGTTGACATTCATGATATTTTTAATATTGGGTGAGTAGTTGTGGATTATTACCTTTATTGTAATGTTTTTTTACAGTAGTATGAGGAGAATTTACAATGGAGTAAATTGGCAACCGGGAAGTGAAAAATCACCTACTTATGAATGTTTCATCCCTAGAACATGTTGTGATCAGTACAAAACTTGGTGACTACATCCAATTTCAAACAATTCAAATAGCTGAGCAGTCAGCTTCTTTTCAGCTGACAATAATTGCTCTGGCCATAGAAATAGTACCAACTTACAGAGACTTGGAGAGATATACAAGTGGGCTTGGGACCTGGACTGTGGGTATACTGTAGAAGTTGGAGTTGAGTGTACACAGAGTGGTGGAAAGATCCAGAACATACCCCCTCTGCATTCATTGACAGGGAAAGTCAGCCGGGGGATGGTGGTGCACACAGTTTCAGGGCTAACTGAGGTGGACTGGGTGATGGGGAGTGTATATATTTGGGAGACTCTGGGGTACATAGGTACAACAGGAAAAATGCAATGACGTGATTCAAAACTCTTAAAGAAGCAGTTTCGGGAATTTTAATCCAGAGTATATTTAATGTATTTCAGTAAAAGCTCCTATAAACCTGCATGTTGACTACATAACGATGATATGGGTGCAATTTTGTGCCCATAATACTAGATATCATATTGCATTCAACAATGCTGCTGAATACACATTATTGCACACTCCTAAGTCGATTCTCAACACGCTCTGAAGGACACTTCCCAGTACAATCTCAAGTTTGCTTCCAATCACACTCAACAACACATTGTGAATCTGCTTGACTCCATGCTGCCAGGTAAGCTGACATCATAAGTTGAAGTATACTCTAAGTAGGTTCCCAGGAACACCGCCAACGATATTCTCCAGTACAATTCTGAGCCCGCTCTCAAGGATGCTCCTACTTGCCCTTTATGGTACACTCACAGCCATCTAAACTCTTCTGTCGGCCCTCAAGATGCTCTCAAGCATACTCCCAAGCATACTCACATGTATGTTACCAATTGCATTACATGATACACTTCCAGTCTACTTGGCTCTATGCATGCAAGTTTACTCTCAAGATGAATGACACTCCCAATTTCACTTGACTATATGCTTCCATATAGACTTCATGGTATTTGATCCGGAGACTTGCAGAGATGCAGCCACCAGGCACCAGAAGGCAGAATGTAGGTAGTGGGAAGTGGGTGGCATATCATTGACAGAAATCATAATGTCAGTCAATATCACATTGTGAATCTTATCTTTATTGTACCCATTACAATGAGATCTCACAATCGCTCATAGTCATAGTACTGACAACCACAATTTCAAATGTTGCAGAAATGGTAGAAAATTGGATCTGGGGACTTAGATCGTCTCGCAAAATATGCTGCCCACAGCCTATAGCTTATGGGTGTCTGTGTGCACATTCACTCCAGGGCTGAAAGTGACGCGGGCAATGGTATGATGGCCATGTTGATGATGGCAATGATGATAGTGTTGGTGATGGTGATGATAGTACCAGAAACCCTGAGGCAAGTAGGTTCAGTCCATCAACGTTCATGTCAAAACTTTTACAAAATCACCCATTATCATCATCCAAAAGCAAACTGTGGAAGACTCAACTCCTTCTCATATACCCATCTCTCACGTGCAGCACTCAAGTATTGCTCTGTTATTCAGATCTCAAGTATACTCTCCAGCAGGTAATAAAGCAGGCTTCCAACGGGCATATCAAGTAGGCTTCTGAGTAGTCTCTGATAAGGTGTTCATGTGCCAGCAGGCTATCCAGTGGACTCTGTACTGCTATAACAGTCATGTTGTAAACACAGGTATATATCCATCTCTGCCCACCAGGATCAGATAGTTTGTTTGGTATAGGTGCACATTTCTATGAATGGACTGTAGATGACTATACACTGCACATTGTGCAGAGGTCCATGGGAACATTCCAATGAGCTGTGCATGTAAACATGTACAGATAGTGCAGACTATAGTCAATTTGTACCTTTGCGAATTTATCATTTTACCATACAATGAAATACTCAGTCTATTCTTTCCAGGTCTTGGTTACATGTACTCATGTTGAGCTTTTGTTGATTCATGCAATATGTGTGGTTCCTGAAGGTGGGGTGTTCTATCAAATCCTGTCACCCTCTTCTTATGCTCCTTGAACTAGAACTGCTCCCTCCAGAATCCCCTTACAATGCTGCAAGAAGTATGGTGGTATGTTGAAGATAGGCCTTCTGCCTTCAAGATCCACTGATTCACAACTACAAATCATAGGGTATATAAGTGGCAGTTCAATAAGTCATAGAGCCTCACTCCTTGTGCTACTATGGTTTTGGATACTTTCCCCATTCCTCTTCTCCACCGTAATGTCCCTCAACAGAAACAACCAACAGAGTCATTGGATAGTCTATTAGGTAGAATATTCACCTGGATACAGACAGTCATTGCTGTGGAGGGTGGCATGGTACCATATGTGTTGTATTTGGTAGAGAGACCAGGTGGTGCATTCAACTTTTTTCCTTCACACATATCCAGTCTTGGATGTGACTAGAATATCTTTACATGTTCTAGCACAGTGAAATGGCTGCCAGGACTTGATATCATATCTGGAAGTGTGCCCAACATTTGGTACCCTCCAACCACTTGAAACCCAGGGGTAAGGTATACCTGGGAGTTGAGCTGGAGATGATCTATCTGGGTACCTTGAAAGGGTGGCGAAGCCGCCACCGTAACTTGTATTATAGAATACACACTATACCAGTAATAAAACTTACCCAGGCAATTATCCACATATTGGATATTCCACATCACTGTGTCTTAATCCAAATAATAGCATAACTACAGGTGAATCAATAACCCCACTCTAGGCGTCACCCCAAGTTGCCCTGATCGGGCCCTAGTCTTGTGGTATCTTCCGCGAAACTAGATGTCAAAATGGGGACCTGAAATACTGGCGGGCGGAATGACTATTGCGACCCCTACTCGTCACTGGTTTCGCGAAATTCCGTTACTTTGTCTATTTGTAGATTCGCGAGGCTTAGCAATCTTTGTTACCTGTATGTGGTTTCAAGAAGTTCTACAATTCTAGCCTAGCTGTGGTTTCTGTTGAGAGCAAAAGAGAAAGGATGAAGAAGCTCAATTGTCTATCGATCCAAAGAGAAGGAAAACTATGAACTTATATACGAAAGAGAGAGAAGGAAAAACCCAATGCCGACTGCCAAAGCCGGAGCCCAATGCCGAGTACCAGTGCCGAGCCCTCCTCCTCGCCATGGGGGCAGGCGAGGCCGATGGGGGCAGGCGAGGCTGGTGGGGGCAGGCCAGGCCAATGGGGGCCGCAAGCCACCGGCCACATGCCCGAGCCCGCCAGCACCGAACACTAGGGAAGCCACCGGGCCAAATCCCTAGTCAACAGTTTCTCAGAGCCATACATCTATCCGCCGGTTGTGGCCAATCAAAGGAAGGGAGAGAAGAAAGATGATGATTGAACTGTCTATCGTACAAAGAGAGAATTAGACATATATATAAGAAACGGAATCATAAATGAAATCGTAATAAGAACGAAGCGCTATGAATGAAGCATCATGAGCAAAGCACTACTCAAGCACGAAGCTCGCCGGGAGATAAGTACTGCACGAAGCTAGCGGGGAGATATGCCCCATTCCAAGCCCACTAAGTCAAGTGCATGCCTTAGTCCCGATAGCCTGCGGACAGAATGTGGTGCTCGCCTTAGTTACGATTACCTTCCGGCTAAATCCCATAGTCAACATCGCCTGCACTGTGTGGCGGAGTACATTATGTTTCTTTGTTTATTCAGTTTCCGCCATGAGCGAGAGTTTTACATATCTATCTTTGTTGGGCACTGGCCACTTTTACTTTTCTAAGTTTAATTTTCCTAGGATGGAGTTTCCTGCACCACGGCTACAAGTCGGCCAGATGTGTCCTTTGGGAGTGGGTTTCTGATCTACTTGCTGCTGTGATGAACGTAGCGAGAAGGGACGTTTCCTGAGATCTGGTGTTCTTGTTGCAATTTATTATGGAGCGCAGCAAGAGGGGGACAAACGTGTTGGTAGATAAGTGTTAGACTGATTGAGTATGGATATCACATGGGTTGAGTTAAGGTTTGTGCAGATCGCTGGTGTGTAGATAAAGCTTTCGTATCATCTGAGAGTTAGAAAGTTCAGTTCGGTCAAGAGAGTTACGGCACAAAAGACTCAGCACAACAATGAGGTTCATGACTGCTGATTTAAAGGAGGGCTGTCGCTCGACATTAGTTACTACATCTACGAGTTTCTCCTTTTATCATTACACGTACGATACACACCAGATAATCGACCAGTCTTCCGCCCACTGCTATGTGCACGTGTCAATAGTGAATTCCTTTTTAGACTTCATACTTTACCCTACTCTTCTACCCGCATCTTAGACCTGTACCAAGACAGTCATCGCACCAAAGCCAATGCACACGGTTCTCGCTTCATAGCCGCAACAGTGAGGTTCTGTTGCTTGATTCATTATCACCTTATCAAAGGTACTCGCAAAGGTTAAGTCCAGCTGCATCATGCAGAACTACTGCCAGCCAAGCAGTATTCACGAGCAGTGTCTAGCGCTTCAAGTGGAGGAATTCAGGTTCTCTGAGTTAGGAGTACATCGGTGGGAATTTTCAGTCTAGCAAACAAATTTACATGATATCAATTCAATTAGGGAAAGCTTCGTCGTCGAGTGCCGAATTCTGCTGAGTTATTGGACTAGGGCAATCGTACATCTCGCTGCGGCAAACACTGAAACCCAGGCATATCAACGGTCCGACGACTACAGTCTGTCGGGACCCGTTCTGGATATCATTTGTGCAGCATGGTCCTTCCGGGGCTGCATTCTTCCACCCTAGAGCTCCATACGGGTATCTATAGGGGCCCGCCGGCGATCAGAGGGGTACATCCGGTGACTCGCACAGAGCTGGACCCGGTCTATGCTGAACTGTACTGGGATCCTAAACAAGCTCTGGGCCGGAGTTGTGTCAACAGTAGTCTGCATCAAGAATCGACTACCATTCCAAGCTCTGCCGAATTTGACTCATTCCGAGAGATAGATGCGCAAGGAGCCCGATATCTCCCATCTTCAAACTTTCGGCTACCTAGCATTTGCTTGCATCCATGGCGATCTCTGAAAGAAGCTTGATAACCTTCCAATGCGTGCTCCTCAGCTACTTGGCAGAGACATCGACACATCACTAAGTTATGGAGGTCAATTTGGGCCGAGTCTTCATCGCTCGAGATGTCAAATTTTATTAGTCTACCCTGTATCACAAGCTGCTAAAGACTCAGTGAGCCAAAATTGCCCTCGAACTAGCCGAAGAATACTTGGATGCCTAAATTGAGGATGAGCCTCCTAAGCAGCCTGCAAAAGCTATGGTACAGTCTCCAAGTGCCACAGCACTGCCTCCAAAAGCGACTGCAAAGTCTTGGGTGATTAATCCAATTAATGACTCGTATAACGCAAGTTACCCTGCCATGCAACACGCCCGGGCAATGCAACACCCGCCCGCTCCCACTCCCAGCCTTCTCTAGCCCCCACCATAAAAACCCCAGAAGGGTTAGAACAAATGGGGAGCCATATAAAGATACTTTAGATTGATATGGGAGTGAACTAAATTTATTGAATCCAAAGAAAAGTTATAACTCATGAGCAAACCAAAAAAATCCTCGAAATTTCCCTACTTCTCCCTCCTCACAGCAATCACATCTTCCAGCTCTGAGTCCCCACCACTCTCAGACTCACTTACAACAATCTCATCATCGTCCTCTTCCTCCTCCGCATCTCCTTCCCACTCCTCCTCCTCTGTACTGTCCATGCTGGGTGAGGGAGAGGCCACTGTTTTGCCATTTGCCCTCTTTGGATTTCGACATTTTTGCCTCCCTCTCTTTTCTCAAGTGTACTATGTCTGTGTTGTCTACTAGACGAGCTTTAATAAGCATGCGGCGATCCTGTACAGCATTCTTGGGCTTGTCACTGACCTGGGAGCGAAGCAGTTTGTGCCTGAAGACCTCAATATCAAGCTCAGCATCCACCCTCTTTCCAAAGTTCCAGATTTTTTCAATGCTTCCATTGATGCACTGGGAGCGAGGAGAGTTTGAGTGTATGAGACCAACAGCAGCCCTTCCAAGCCTGCTAGCCTGGCTGCGGGTCTTGGGGGTGGATAGCTGGGGGCCACAGAGGGAGGCGGAGTGGGTCGAGTGATATTTCGTGATGGTTCCCCGAGAACTTTGTTGTTGTTGTTGTTTAATCATATTGTATTCACTCTAATTAGAGTATGACAAAGACCGATTCCCCTCCACCTCGGGGCGAGCCGGCTAGATGGTGGAGCTCTCCATCCAGTACCCAAAAACGAAAATTTCACCCCCTCCCCTCTTCCACCCCCTCCACTCTTCCACCCACATTACCCTAGGGCACCATATTCTAGTCCTCCCCTAGAAATGTAACTGTTCGGATCCAGTGTTGCATTGGCCATGCACAGGGTGCCATATGATGTGATCCCAGAGGAGTACCCCAACCATGCTCCATGGGGAGCACAGTACTGTATGATGTGGCTACCGATTTTTTCTGTGCATGTGGGTTGATGCGTCCATGTGAATAACTCGTACTGGTGCTCGCATGCTTGAGAAGCAGGTCTTTGTAGCCTCTCTGAGTGTCATGGGTCGGAGCGTGGTGTCCTCAGAAAAGCTCTTCATTGAAGTGCTGCGCTGTCACACACTACTTAGTATCCTCACAAGTGCTGCATGTAACAAATTGTCCTAATTGGCGTAAAACAACCGAAAGGAAGGCGGGAGGCCCCAGAAGGGGCACTACCGGTCGTGGTCAATGCTGAGTGGTATCGAGCGATGTACAGACGAGATACACTCCCCACAGGTGAATGGACACAAACCGGTATGCGATAATGAAGCCAAAGTAAAACCGCAACCTGCCCAAAATAGGGGAAGTCTTGGCAAAACTAGGCGGTGAGGTGTGTTGTCGAAGGTGTGTGTGCCTCAAAAGAATGGAGAATAAAGTTTACATTGTAAGTAAGCCCGAGTTCCAACACCAGCAGCCTAGGGGCATTTGTTAAGTCATAGCAATGCAATATCAAAAATCTCAAGGGAGGGGACTCACATGTAGAACTCCCCTCTTTTAATAGATGTGAGTCCATGGCTGGTCAACTTGTCAAGTTGTGCACTGTAATGGCGTTGCAGGGTGGCAAAGAGGCCCACGTCGAGGGGCTAGAGGAGGTGGCGATGGTATGAGGGCAGGCGAACCACAATTATGTTGTGCTCAACAGCATGGAGGAGGAACTAAATTATTGCATAAATAGGTCTCAGCCGGAGATGAGACTTGTATGGCCGGAGACAGTGTCTCGTATGGCCGGAGACGGTGATGTCTTGTGTTACGGGGGTTTTTAAGCCACGCTTCAATAATATATTTTATTACTTAAAAACAGCCGCCTAACTAAACTTCTTTTTCTTTCCTCGTCTTATCCCAAGACTCAACCTCTTGTCCATATACAAGAGCCCCTTCTAGAAACAGTCCCTGTTTCCTTCCTGATTGTGGCTGTGGGCAGTATCGGTAATTTCCTCGAAAGGTAATTTGCCCGTCGAAACGTATCTGCAAACGTCGTACTCGATGCCAAGAATTGCGGCCGAGCGTAAGGTCCAGTGTTGACCAGAAGTACTCCTGGTTTCCTCGTAGTAAAGAAACAGATCCCCGAACTGACGGACAAGATGATCGTGAGCCGTACGTTTCTTCAATTGATTCAAGGTAAACATATATGAGGAAGTCACTGGTTAAAAGTAACGAAGTAATTTTGGATGTTGTTTAGGTAGAATTCTTAATAATATTTCAAGGTGTTCTTCGCTGGTAATGTCTGACTGTGGATTGCTGCTAGAGCTTGGTTCTTTCAATCGTCGGGGACGACCTGAGTATTTTATAGTCCTTTCGCAGGCTCATCAGGCCGCTACTCACGACTAGACCAGTAGGCTTTGCTTGATAGCGTATCCCGGAAGAGTCTTCCGTTTTCGCCGCCACGAGTTCCCTTTGGTTATCGTGTCCACGCATGACTGGTTTCAAAGCATTACGCTCCTCGTATGAGGCCATCATCATGACGTGATATCAAACGCACTCCTAATGCCAACTCATAACTTCAACTTAGACATCTTGCTTATCGTTCGTTCAGTAGTTGGAACATCTGACGTCACATAGACTATCAGTGCTTTATTGCAAATTAATAATAACACGAGGTTATTAATGCCTCACCAAACGGCTATTCGGCTTTGCGTCAGAGATTTACGTCGGCGACCAACCAATACTCTCCCAACGTAGATTAAGACACCCTTATCGGGTTGCGATCTTTATATAGCTCCTGGCCTGACGCCAATGTCAATAATCCCTCCCGCACTGCATGCTTAGGATCCGGACTTCCGAGATCCGGGGGTTGCGTGCATTAATCCCTCAGTCTAACGTTGAGAAAAGGGTGCGAAGATCCCGCTTACTCGCATATTGCATATCGCGTGCTGCGCCCCCACATTGCTTATCGCAAGTAGGCTGCGTTGTCCTGCTTATTAAAAGATAGTAGATATTATGTTTAATCATGCGCACCACTGATGATATTTCACATCCTGGCAATTGCGACATAATTGCATCATCTTGCGAATCTGCGCGATAAGACTTTTCTTATCGCAAACGTAATACGCGGTTCAGATAAAACCCCGCTAAAGGTTATCTGACTGATCGACATGGCGCTATACGCAAGTAGGTGTTTTGCTTCGTGAACTAATAATACCCATCCCACTGATGGTAGTCACGTGTACTTGCTTAGCAATCAACATGTATCATTACCGCTATCAGGAGAGAACCCCTAACATCTTGTATGGCCGGAGATGATGGTGTCTTGTATGGCCGGAGACGATGGTGTCTTGTATGGCCGGAGACGGTGATGTCTCGTATGGCTGGAGATGACTGTTGACTCTGATACGGGCTGATGGCATTCAGCCGTACTTGCACATTCATATATATTGGCCTTGTGGCCCTCTTAGATAGAATACAATCAAGCTTCTCTAGCATCACTATTTCAACATCAATGGTAAGATGAGAAATATGGCTATCCAATATAAGGAGACGTGTAGCCCCATTTGCACTAACAGTGTGAGCTTCCTCTCAAGCATGTGGCAGGGATCTTACACTGCTACTGTCTGCAGTTCAATGACCTGAACCACATACTGCACCCTCAATTCATTGTCAGTCCACCCGTTTACTGAGTATGCAAATAGGCAAGCTCATCCTCTGTGAGATAGGCATGCCAGCCCATTCAGGGTGCCACCCCTTTGTCAATGATGAGGGAATGTAGCAGGACTCCTGCAGCAGAGACAGCTTCCAAAGAGTGACACATTTCCACTCCCCATTCTGCACCAATCTTGGATTCCGCGGCACTCTTGTACAGAAGACATGGGCCTTTAGTGCCCTCCCCTGCAGGAAACCTTTCTCATCAATGTTCCATATGTTGTGGGCCTCAATCCCATGCTCATCTAGAGCTCTCTTCAGCTTAGAGGAAGTTAATAAGGGGGATGCCGCATTTTTTGGAGGGGGTATTTACAAGTTGGAAAAATTCCACCAGCATCTTCTAATCATCAGCCTGGGCCCTCTGCCAGTCATTGCAGCTAGCTATCTTTCATCCGACGATAGGATGTCAGTTCAGGAAGCATGGCATCCAATGCTTGCCTGGCTGTTTTCGCTTTTCTGGGTCCTGCATATGGCAGGCAAGAGTCCTAACTTAAGCAAGCTATAGAGGTAGGCCCCAGCTATCAAACAGCAGACACAGCTGCACAATGGCCTCCTCCTCCTCCAACGTCAGGAGGGTACTCTCGGGGTGTGCTTGGTGGGCCTGCTTTGCGCCTCTTAGCTTTCTGGAAAGGGCGGTGAAGTCCATCTTGTGGTGTGCTGCCGCTTTTCTGATGCTTGGAAATTTGCCACCCAGTCTTAGATTTATGATATCTCTTATATTGAGTCAGAAATTGTGAATCAACAGCATATTAGAGCATTTTTTTACAGCTGCACTACTGATATTAGTGATATAGTAAATTGGAGACCAGGAAGTGAAAGAGGATCTGTTTATGCATAGTTCATGTATAGAACACTTTGTGATCAGAGCAAAACTCATGGACTTAAATGAACTTGAATTGATTGGAGTTACCCAGTGGAAGACATCTTCCCAGTTGCCAATATGCTTGTTCCAGCCACAGAAACAATAGAGACTCACACAGACTTAGATCACTGGGAGCTGGCCCAGAGATGATCAATCAAATTTGAATTCTAGCAGTATGTTAGAGCCATGTACATCTGGAAGTGGCATAGGAGATGCTAAAAATGACAACTCTGGGTTGGCTGGGCTGGTGATCTATCTGGGCGCCTCCAAAGGGCAGCGAAGCCGCCACCGTACCTTGTCTAATAGATATACACTTAGTTTGTCTGCTCGAAGCATTCTCATTGGTTGATGGTGGTACGTACCATCTTACTGTGGCAAATTACAGAATGCTCATTGGTTGGCAGAGTCTTTTTCGGTCATGATTAGTCAACCGTGGCGGTTTGCTTGAGTGTGGCTCTCACAACTGCTATTGGTCTGGAATCCAAGCTGGCTAGAAACAATCTCGGGGGGCTGGCTCTCAACTTGCTGGAAACGATCTAGACGCGTTGGCTGGATGCGATCTGGATGGGCTGACCCTCTGGTAGTTGGATGCGATGTGGACAGGATGGCTCTCGAATGTCTGGAGCAGATCGAGACGAGCTTGCTCTCCACTGGCTGGATACAATTTGGATGGGTTCGGCTGGCTAGACGTGATCTAGACGGGCTGATTCTCGAATTTCTGGCGACAATCGAGCCGGGTGGACGTGCTCTGGATAGGCTGGCCATCTGCAGACTAGAGACAATTAAGATGGGCTAACTTTCAGCTCGCTGGATACGATTTGGACGGGCTAGCTCTCTGCTGGCTGGACATGGTCAAGATAGGCTGGCTCTTGGCCAGCTTGAGATGATCTGGATGAGCTGACTCTTGGTCAACTGAATATGATTTGGATGGGCTGACTTTTGGCCGGCTGGAGACGATCTAGACAACCTTGACATACTCACTCTGAGATGGTTCTTGGCTAGCTGGATGTGATCTGCACAGGCTGGCTCTCAGCTGGCTGGACGCAATGTGGACGGGCTAGCTCCTGGCTGGCTGTACGGGCTGGCTCTTGGCTGGCTGGACGTAATCTGGACGGGCTAACTCTGCGCTGGCTGGACGCAATTTTGATGGGCTGGCTCTCGGCTGGCTGGATTTCATGGGTTTTGGAGTTTAGGATTCTTTTTTACCGAAGGGGGCGGCTCCGCGGCTCAACCCTAACCCAACGCCACGTGATGACCGCTCTCGAAATCCATATCATTTGAAGAAGTGTCTTCCTCCTTTTTCGCTGTTGTTCATTATCCTCTTCCACTTTATCGTCACCTTCCACCTCGTTGTCCTCTTCCTCAAAGTGCCCTCTTCCTCTTCGCTAACATTTTTCTACTCAGTACTCTCTTACTCTTACTCTCCTTCGCTGGTATGGAGGGGCTGGTCAGTCTCGGGCAGAAAATTACAGGTCTAGACCTGGTACAGATGGCCGTAGTCGTAACCACGGTCGGATCTACTAGATCTGACTCGGGAATGAGAGTTCCGGGACACCGAACTCCAGAGCAAATTTTCAGCCGAGATGAACTTATACCGAATCCGGTGATTTTTACCTTCATTAATCTGAATCTCAATTTCTGTGGGAGCAAATTAATGCACTCTAGGGCCCTCAGTCGTGGAGTCTTATCATGAAAAGCCCTAGTCTATCCTGTCCTAAACCTTGAGCCACGAAAACTTTAATCAAGTCTCTGGCATGGCCTTGAACGGATGGAACGGACAATTGTGATTCCTGGTCGGCACCACCCCTTGCCATTCGTTTCCACTCTTGCCACACCTAAACGGCAACTTACTTTTGTACATATATCATAGATACCATTTTACCTTCATACTAATACGAAATTCAATACTGTCTAGGAATCATTTTAACCTCATCTGCCTGTACTGTATCTACTCGGAAGAATGTTTCAGGGTTGTGATGGATATTCATCCAGCATTGCAAGCCAGTGTGTGGCCATGGTCGGTAAAGACTAGCGGGGTAAAGGGCGTTCGTTTTGTGCAACCATAATCACCCGCTGCTGACTGCAGAACCTGTGCGGTAAAGTGCCCGTCGGACGTTGACCAATACCAAAAGTAGTAGGACGCCCCCTGTACAATGCTGAGATCTCAACTTCTATATTTACTCTGGTTCTTGTTCACCTGATTTGTAGTGATTAACCATTTCACACAAACTTCGAAGCTGAGATCCAATAGATAATTATTCAATTTAATTTATCGCAAGCCTTCATTATAACATTCACCATTAGAACAACATCATCCCTTCCGTCCTACCCCTCAGATATCGGCAACTTAAAATGGCTTCTATCTGTCAGCATTCTCTAGCAACGAATGAATGTAGGTTAAAATACCTTTTCAATCAAATGAAGCACCCCATTCTTCGTGATAATATCAGTCTTCACAAAGGCCAATCCATTGACCCGTTTATGTCCATCATTGCCATATGTAACTTTGATCGGCGTTCCGGCGAGACTCTTGTATGTCGTCCCCGGGTACAGATCAGGGCTGTGTCCCAGGAAGCCACAGATAATATGTTTCTTCACATCCAGCTTACGCTTTTGGTGCTTAGAATCAACTGGAGCGAATACCGTGCATGCGGGGGTGGAGTCGAAGAAGTCCTGGAGCTTGGCGTTGACAACGGCCGAATAAAAGTTGTCCGCTCTTCCATCTTTCTGGATCGACGTCGAGAACGCGGATGGAAGTGTGAAAAAGCTATCTCAGTCAGCTCAGTTCCATTCATTCTCTCACCCTCAACTATAGTTACTTACCCGGTAACTCCAAAAATTACGCCTTTATCAAATGAAAACGGCCCACATGTCTGACTCGTCACCTTTCCCAGGCCGCTTGAAATCTGAAAAGTTGCCTCTTCCAACGAGCTGGAGCTTCCTGCATACTTGCTAACCAGGCGACTCGGCTGTCCTTTGCCAAGGTTCACAAACGCTGGGTCTTCGAGATATGTGTATAGAGTCTCTCCGTAGGTCGCATCGATCAGATTCCGCTTTTGGTTTGGTGGGGGTTCCTTGGCGGTTGCCTGGCCGGAAAATGTAGAAGCGCTTTGTCGTTTCCGAATCTTGGTGTTGTTCCCGAAGGTAGCCCAGACCTCCTCATCGGGAACTGCCCAGATTGCCGTGTCCCCGCGCTTGTTGATGCGATTAACGAGTTCAGTATGGAGCTCAAGTTGGTCGGCGAAGGCATGGAAGCCTACTTCGCGGCAACGGCTAATTACATCATGTGCTTGGACAAGTGCGAGGAAAGAGAGTAAAAGAATGCCTTTGGGATTCATTGTATTAACCGAAGTAGCGGATAGTTATTAGATGATAGTAGTATTAGAGGATGTCAAGAATACCTCGGGGAAAGCTATGTACTTAAGTACGTATCGGTCCCATGATATCTTGGGACATCTGAGGGCTGGGAATACCGTTGCCTCTGCCATAATTAGTTTTTCTTGGCGAATGCGCAGGCGAACCTATCCGGTCGTTCTCTTTCAGTGGTCAAAGATCAGCTTGCTACACGACTACAAGACAAATTGAGGCTGATGTGCGATATGCAAACATTTTGAACCAGAAGGTAAACCCGTGAGACACGACCCGAATGGTGATGGTTGAGAATTTATCTACTTGTGTGAAATGTTTCGTCACTTGCAATTTTTGGTTCTGTTATCCTTAGAATTTCAAGTTAACTAAAGAAAAGAAACCCTATCCCATTTTATGTGATGCCTTCTAATAGTTGCGCTAACCCTAGCCATTCGAAATCTGATCAAGGGTCTCTGTGTGCAAGTACTATTTCAATTTCTGATATCTTAAAAATATAGCGACTGCGGTCAGTAGAAGACGGATAACTATTTCAGTAATGATCAGTCTTCTTTACATTTAGTTTCGTAGGCGAATATACTGTACCTCTGACGTGACCACACATGCCTAGATTCCGTAGCATGAATGTGCGCTGCAGTCCAGCGTTCCGCGCCAAGATATTTGCATATCTGCTCCAGCTCGTTACTATTGTGGTATGATACAGAGTACGGCTGCAGAAGCTATTTTATCCGTTTGGTTTCTGGATATGCAGGATCGTGATCTAGGTGAGAAAAATTAAGATAAATCAAAACTGCAGTGTACCGTGTAAGCTGCATGCATGCATCAAAAAAAAAGGATCAAAAAACAAATATGATATGCAATTCTAATTCCGAGTTCCCTCGCTTATTTCCGCACCGACATTTGTTTTCTGAAATAAAGCCAAATATTAGCAGCATTTTCAGGCAGCACCTACCCGATGTACACCATAACGCAGGGAAATAGGATACGGAGTTCACGTATTATATCCTATCCCAGGTACGTCTCGCTACAGCTTTTCTCTCTCGCGGATGTAAAATTATGAAAATAATTCGCGGAACACAACGTTCATGGGTACCGGGTATCTCCGCTAGGTCACAGCAAGGTATACTAAGTTACACTTCACGAGGGATATAAACACCCCCGCTGGAAGTGTAGGTTGAAGGTGTATTTATAGACGTCTTGGAATCTAAATCGCATTCACTCGTAAGTAAGCAATGCATACTGTAGGGTGCGGAAAGCTTCAGTTAGGCATTCAATTATGACGACTATTCATTACAAGCGATTGACTTCTAGTGTTGAAAGTTTTATCGCCCCATGTCATGTACGTATAGGAAGCCTTTGGAGTACTGACTCAGAGAACACACGGTTAAACAGAGGCTCTGGGAAACACAGTAAGTCTTTTTCATCCCGGACGTTGAGTGATAAGTGAGGATTCGGCTTATACTGCCTCAGTATGGTTGAAAAAGCACCATTTATTCGTACTATAGGGCACACTGTGACAGGCTACTGTTAAATTCGATATTGATACAGCGTTGCGCTTTCGAACTTCGAAGCAGCACTTTGCCAGATAATTCATTGCGTAATACATCATATACTTTCTCAATGACTTAGAGTAACAGATACGGAATTAAAGTTCACGGGCCTAGATGTGATAAACGTATTTGAAACGGTATTTATTTTGATCTCGTTTCCAGAATTTCCGACCCTCGCTCGTTCTTAGCTAGCATTGGCCAGTTGATGAGCCAGGCAAATTTGGTTCACGTGTGCCCTCCTAATTTGCCATAATGCTTCTTCAAACCCTCCGCCAACAGTGCTGTACTGAGGCCTGAAGCTGTACCTTCGCATTCACCCGATCCAGTGTCATGCGCTCACTCTCTTGTCATGATCTTCTGCAGATATGTTTTGGCTTCTGACATTCGTTAGTTAACTTGAGCGGTCAAAAGCGCGCACTCGTGCGTGCAGGGTACATAGTATAGAAACATTGATTTGAGGACAGCAGTATTCACCAGGGATGAATCAGGATTGGAGTAGTCCCACCCCCCAAAGTTAATTTTCGTTTAGCACTTAGATCTTGGCAGGCAATAGCTCTGCAGGGCGCAGTTGGGCATATTTTTGTGCGCTTCTTGTAGCTAATGACAATATGGCTGCTGCGGATCACTGAGATCACAATTATCTACATAGGTGGGGAAATCGCGAAAAAGAGTGCCGTTAGAAACAGGATACGTCATCTTTATTTCTAGGCATGTTACGAACCCATTATTTATCATACAAACTGCACTTGTAACTTGAATTCAGTACATGCCCCCCCTATATAGAGCCTCCGCTAATGCAACTGTAACGCTCCGACAACTTACTGCTGCCTAATATCCAAGATCTATGGCAAGAAAAATGAAATGTGGAGGTGGCAGGACCACTCTACTCCCCACACTGGTGAAAAGTGTTGGGTTAGTCGACTCAATTCCGGGCACTGGAAGAATAGCATAACGTAAATCCCTATAGTCTTGACTGAAGTGGTACTGTGGAGGTGCACGTACTGTTGTTTCTAGAGCCCCAGTACCACTAAGCCTGATAAATGTATCGTGGCTTCTGGCCTGTTAGACTGAAAAGAGACCCAACCAACCTATAGTTGCAGCCTTTGACTTGCTAGGCCGTTTGTCATATGCGAATATCATAATCGCATGTTTTTTACTCTATGATATATCAGAGATTTTGACTACGTCACATATCAAAGTTCCAGACTCCTGTAATGTACATAGTCCTGGTATTTGTCCTCGTAAGCTCCAGCAAGTAAGAGAAGATCATTCCACAGTTACACTTCTGCCTAGCTTCAGGTGTTGTGCTTCTAGGCTTTATGATCGATCAACAACGTCGGTGGCAACAAAAGAAAAGACAATATGGTGTGGATTTTAGCGTTCTACTAAACGAAACTGCAAGATACCTAAGGTAAACTATAGATAGGATTACTAGAGCCACTTAACTTTACATTGTTTCACGTGCAAACGTTGTCCAGCTGCTTTATTCGGGTCATACCAGTACTTTGCCATTTATTCGCTGGTGAGAGATTCCGTTGCCTGAAAGGATATGCAATTGCTGTAGAACCATCATCCCTGCTCATTAATAGTTAAGAATGAATGCTGAGAGACACCACCAGACTTCGAGTGTGGAAAATTAATTATCTGCTATAAGAGAATACCTCGCTGTTATTAGAAAATCCCACCGCAGAAATCGTGCGGAAGACATAGTCTGACAATAACTTCGAAGCTGTTGGTAAGTACCCCTCATGACGCTAGGAATACTGGCTTGGGCCCAAAATAACAAAAAGTTAGACATCAACTCGGAAGCAGCTATTATATCGCTCCTGCTTTGCCATTTAACTTCAAAACCTATCGTTTCGACTCCCGGCATGGATTTTTACGACCGACCCGTTCCTGATACCTTCGTCCTCAATCGGTACCGTTGGTTTGACCTACCCAAGAGCGACAACACAATCGTCAAGGTCATCGCTGTCACCTCTGACGAAGCCAGCTACTGGATAGTGGCCTACACGATCATCGTCGCCCTCATATTTGCCGGCATTACTCGGCTCGTGGTCGACCTGGTTCTTGCCTTTTTTCCGCTCGAAAACTCGGGTAACCGAATCATCATGTTGGTGGCCTTCTACAATGCGAACAATCCTACGACAGCTGCTATCCTCATGTTCCATTACTGTCGTCGTGCTCTTTTCAACATAAGGTCAATACAACCGACTGGCAGGATGGTCGATTGGCCTACATTTCGATGTGCACTTATGCTGTTGGCTATAGCTGGTTCCCTAATTGGAGCAAGCCTGGGTGCACAGTTTCTCGTGTCCGGTCGGCAGCTGATTGAGAGACATGCTACTAGAGCGAATGCGGCAGTGCTGTTTTATCCGAATTTCCGCATTGCCGATGATACTGGAAGCGACCTCCTAGATGAGGTCAAACCGATCCGAGGATCCGCCGGATTTCAGGCGCTGGGAAGATATGAGACCTCCCGCAGGAATCTGAAGAATAGGGTACACGTGAATCGTGAAGATCTTCCAGCAGACAATGGTAGACCGATGGTACAATACAACTACAGTTATGAGATCTCCGGATATGAGATGGGCCTTCAGGATGCTCCTGAGCTGAAGTATAATGTTAACGGCTTTTGCAAGACTGACTATAGTATCTACAACCCGACAGACGATGAGGAAATTTGGAATTATTGGCCTAGCTGGTCGCGTTTCGAGGACAAATTTTTGACAAAATCCGAAGAAGAGATGCCGCCATATCTCAGTGTAAGGAACAACCCCGAACAGGTTCGCCCGGGCTTTCCACTCAACGTATCTTCGATAAAAGAGAACGGGTTTATGTTTGGACTAACACCGCACACATCCTTCCGATTCACAACCAGCGAAAATCTGGACGATCCGTGGTATTCGACTGAACTAGATCACGATTCCAACGAAACGAAGTACGGTCGCAAGTGGCGTGTCAAACGTGGTAGGCCTGGACTAAGATGCGTGCAGCACGATACTTATACTTTGAGAGGACAAACTGTCTACCATGTCGATGATCTAAAGGATCTCCGCGGTTTGAAGCTCTCAAAGCTTCTGCGAGACGAAGTATTTCCATTTGAATTCGGGATACCACCGATATCCCAACTCACGCTAAATCTTGGCCTCAACAACCTTGCTTCGTCGCTTTACTACCATGCCCCCAGCAAATCATTCACAGCTGGCAAAGCGTCCCTAGAGGAAGATTTTACAAAGTTAATTTCTGTCACGTTCCTCTATTCCCGAGAGGTTGCTAGAAACCTATTCCTTGTTTATTCAACCCTCGACCCCAAAGGACTTCACAATATCGCTGCGGTAAACGGTGTTGTCCCGGACGAGAACGCTGATATCATCCTAGAGAGCAGCGAAGTCGCAGCGTTGTCAGTCAAAGTCCTTGTTGTCACTCCGATAGTGTGCGTCGTTATATGGATTCTGGTTGTGATGCGCCTGCACATTGTTCAACCACTGGCAAGGACAGATAACTTGGGACCTCTGGCGCGTCTCAACCTTCACACGATCGGGCTTCAAGCTACTCAACTGTACCGGTGTTTGGACGAGCTGTTGAACGGACGAAAGAGATGGTCAGGACGGATATCGCCGACACCGTTTATCAAAGTGGTCAAAGTAGTGGATGAAGATCGTGAGTGCGGCGTCACTGATGGGACAAGAGAAGACAGAAATCAGGGGGCACCGTTTATCAAAAATGTGGCTGAAGATCGTATAAGCAGCGTCACTGGTGAGGGAATAGAAGACGAGGGTCAGAACGACGTAACGGCAAAACCGTTTGCATTGCCAAAGCTCGTACGAATTGAATCCGATACCGTGGCATCGAACAAGTCCCAATACGACCTGATGATGACAACAAAGATGAACCCGAATGCAGGCCGACCTGAATCACGTGTCGGCTGGAAGAATGTTAAAAACTGAGTGTGATGATTAGGGGTTATTTGGTAAGCCTGTGATCCCAGTGTTGATCGACGCTAACACTCCTGACCAGTCTTTGGATATTTTGTTTGCTTTTCTGTTTTGGTGTCTCGATTAAATGTTACTGTATTGTGTTTTTGTCATGGTGTGAAGCATTCATTGTATGTCATTTCGTCTTAATGGATAAACTGTGGTGTTCTACTTAGTATCGCTCTGCACTTAATTTTCTTCTTTTTATGGGTGGAATTTGAAATTTATGCTGGAATGAAACTTCGAAAACAATGGATGTCAATAAACATGACATATATGAAAGGACTGTTTTGATTTTTGATTTAATTATGTTGTATTTACTCTATCTAGACTATAACAGTCCCTTACCCCTCCGGTTGGGGCGGCTAGATGGGGAAGATTCCCCCACTCAACTTTTAGGGAAAGGACTGTTTATATGTCATGATAGCTAAGGGTCATTATATCACAAAGTATAATTTCGTGCTGTCATCTTTGGGACAGTGACAAGAAACAGCGACATCCGCGTATATTAATGTGATTTGGGTTATCAGGCGACTTCCTGGAGCTACACAGTTATGATGGCGTAATCGGAAACCACCCAGGATCGAAGTAAGGATACGTAGTGATCGATAAAGTACCAGCTCTCAAGTGAAGGTGTAACCGTACCGCAACGGTAGTCGAACGGGAAGCGACAGGCCAGAAACGAAGCACTAAATGATTATTACTACCGCGAAACTCGACAAGTGCATCTGGCTGTAGTAAATTTAGGAACTACAAGCTCATCCGAGAATAACGAGAGGAAAGCACAAGTGAAATGAATGATGATGTATTATGTAAATGAGATGACTAGAATACTATCTAACACTATTTTGTAAGATAGTGTAATGCTGTTTCAAGGCTACATCCACCAGAAAGAGTAGCGACAGGGCGAAGCCAGAATCTAAAACATCAAGCGCATGAGCAACTATAAGCATACATGAGTGTATGGATGCTATTAACAACGAGTGTACCCAGCAACAAGCGAAATCAGAAATCACAAGTGTACCCATTGGTAGGAGAAGCCCGAGAAGACATGTGCACCTGCCAGCAAAGACATCACGATGATAAGAGGCCGGGTACATGAGTTATAGGCAACCAAAAGCAATTGCGATTGCACATACAATTACAAATGCGCCCAGATATGGCAGGAGGTGTATAGACCAGGTAGCATACCGTATACGAAAGTGGCCTCTACAGACGCTCCTGCCTTCTAATACAGCAACCGGGGACGCGAACCTCCCTCAATTCAAACGAAGGTCAGCTTGCCATTAACTATGCATGTCACCCGATATCAGAGTGGACACGTACCGATTGGCCTACCGAGCGGCCCCGACAGTCGTTGCCAAACTACCTAATGACGTTGTAATACAACCACAGATATCGTATTGAACGGAGCTACACCAGTTTATCTGTGTTAAGCTCTGAGTTCTAACAGTATGCGATCTAAACTAATGACCTCATTTGAATATGCTAGTTCGTACAGGACAAGCGACGGATTATTTTTCTCGATAGTACTCTTGGCTCTCATATTTGTTTCTTTTCTTTTTCATGTTTGACAGGCATGTAAGGGTACCTGGCGTTCTGGACCCTGCAAGTAGTCCCCGACACAACCTACATAGTAGTGCCAAGCTCAGAGAGATATGATTTGCATAATGCCAACAGCTCGAAACAGTAGCTGCGGCCCAACCCGTGTTGATAGGAGTGGGGCGATGCGCCAAGCCATCCAATAATGATCATGCATGATGCAATGCACCTTCGCCTTTTTGGTGCCACTGTGGCCTATCTCCCGCACACCACTCCAATACCGAACGGTAGGATTGCGCATGAGCGCTTTTTAGTTCCAGGAACGCCGCAATCCGAGGCATTTAAAGTTTAAGTTTAGTGTGCCTTACACAAAAAATACTACATCACCTACCACTTTAAGTCTTTAGCAAAATCGTGTCCAGCATAATCGCCGATTCGGTATCTCAGTCTTTAAGCAGTACTGGGGTGTTTCACCATGTCATGCCAGGAGCAACGCCACCATCAGGATTGCAGAACCAGATGCGGTATGTCGATTATGATAAGATTCTTCAAAGCGACCGGCAAGAGGCGAGTTGGATTTGCATGGAAGAAGTGCAAGTGATAAGGGGAGCAACAGGTTAAACCACGCGGAGTTTGTAGCTCGCCATGTCCCGCGATTAGGTTTATTTTTCTATGGTAGTATATGCAAACTACAAATGATGAGCCGCATAAGACTTTAGCAGTAGCAGTCAATACGGGTGACCAGGATATGTACTTTGAATGCTGCTCCCCCACCCCGATATATGCCTCAAGCTTGGAGGTAGTTGTGCAGACGGATAGAAAGTCAGGAGGCGTGGAAGCTCGAATTAGTATATGTGGTGACGTGGTAGTCATTTTTGTTGATGGAAATGCTGGGCTTTGCCTAAGATCATCGATGGGCATTATGTGATAGCTTGGCTGTTACGTGGGTTGTTATATCCAGTATAGTATTGTAGACAGCTTGTCTTCTTAGCCTTCCTTTCCCTTAGACTTAGATTTAGACAATTGATGAGCTTTCCACGCCCACCGCAGTGCACACGTGTCAACAATTTTCGAGTCCGAAATTTATCTACGGTTGTGAATCAGTAATTGAACTGCAACAAGATTGATAATGTCGAAATGTTACTAAAGGGTTGGTTGATGTTTGGATGTTCCGATTTGTTGGGTCGCCTGGATCATGGATTATCACGCCTCCAGTGTGCAGGTATATGTGTTGTATATATGGTCTACCTCCCTGAGATACGGCTTATGGGCTCAGCTGGGCTGATGCATAATCTCCTTAAGATGATGGTCGTTGCAGACTGAGCTGGAGATGCCAGCTGAGTGCGCATGCATGCGTACAAGGCATACTCTGAATGCCGTATATAAGATCACGAATGTACCTGTACTTTAGAATACAAGGCTTCTAGCAATCAGTATTTCAACAATATGTGTTGCATGTGTACTTGGATCGTGAGTCTCAGCACAGTCTGGTGTCTTGTATGAGGATGTTGGCTGTATGAGGATATGCATCAGGACCAGGGTGATGCGTCTCATGTCAGATAGAGCATACGCGTATGCATGTGGGAGATTGTACATATACGGGCCTCTGGCCCTCGAGATAGAGAAGCCAATCAAGAAGTCACCAAACCATCCAAAGTAACAATATGTGTTGCATGTGTACTTGAATCGTGAGTTTCAGCACCGTCTGATGTCTTGTATGACAATGAAGACTTGTATGAAGATGGTGGCTGTATGAGGATATGCATCAGGACCAGGGTGATGCGTCTCATGTCAGATAGAGCATACCAGTGTTCCTAAGTGGCCCGGCCGCCCGCCCGGCTTTTTAGCGGCCTGCAGGCCCGGCCCGGCCCGGCCTCCAGTCTGAAAGCCTACGCTAAGGGCGGCTCGGCCCGGCCTGGGTCAGAAGCCGCCCGGCCTGCACGTGATTTAAACAGCCTGCATCGGCCTGCATAAGCCTTGGTCTGGTTGATGGATGGAATCCGGCAATGGCAGGGCTACGATGATTGAGTTGGATATGGTTTATGTTTCGTACTTTTGAGACTTTCTTAGTAAAGGCAGCATAGAATCTTTCGAACAAAATATTCTGTTTAGGCTTAGTCCACCAAGAAAAGCCGCCCGGCTTGGGCCTGCAGATCGGCCGCCCGGCCGCCAAGAAAAAGCCTGCAGACCCGGCCCTCATTTAAAAGCCGCCGCTAAGGGCGGCCCGGCCCGGCCTATGCACAGCCGGGCTGGCCTGGCCGCTTAGGAACACTGTTCCACACAGCTTTTGCAACTACTTTCAGTGATCCGGCTTGCTCTATTCGCTGCCGAGATGAATGCTTACTCTCGACTGCGCATGTATGACCCTCGAACGGGATCCTACCTTCCGTGAACTGACCGGTGCAAAATTACCCTCAATCGAAAACAATTATTGTTGGCACGGGATTTGGCCCGATGGCTTTTGTGGCGTATGGGGGCTTACAGCCCCCAACGGCCCCCATTGGCCTCGCCTGCCCCCACCAGCCTCGCCTGCCCCCATGCTGAGGAGTAGGGCTAGCCCCGGCAGTGATGCCCGGCATTGGTCTCCGGATGTGATACTCGGCTTCGCCGAGTATGCTCTCTCCTTTCCCATATATATTCGCCTGTCTTTCTCTCTCTTTGCTCTTTAGACAATCACTTTTGTACGATAGTCAATTCAATATCTCTATTCGTACTCGATTGATCTCAACAATTATTACTCAGTACACCTTCATCTTGATCGCAATAATCCACTGCATCTCTCAACGTCGTGGCGCATCTACGATTACACCATGCCCCATGTCATCATTTGACACAATCTCTTCCCCCTTGTCCACTTCTTCTTCATCGTCCTCATCAACCTCACGCCTTCTTGTTCTTCGTTAAAATCTCCCACTTCAGTGTTTTCTTCCTCTTCCTCTTCTCCTTCCCTGGTGGCTTCCAGCTCTGTCCAATAATTTAGTGCGCCAACTACCGCGGAAGTGGAATTTGTCTGCCCATAAGAATGACCTCGCATATTTGCACCACGACGTCGTGAGTAATGGCTTGTTGTGTTCCGTGCAAGTTGAAAGTACCCGCCGGAGCTGTAGATGTACCACTATTCATACGCTATACGCTCCCATCGCCAGTGTTCCCAGCGGTCCTGGGGGATTACAGTTATTCGGGGCCAGACGTCGTCGTCCCGTCCGGGACACGTTTCGGCGGATTAGTCCGTCTCGGGGGGAATATACCAAGACCAGGACCCGGTACAGAACACTATAGTTCTGACTAGGGTCGGATATAGTATGTCCAGCTCGGGAGTGAGAGTTCTGGGACAAAACTCTACCCCGCATGACTAATGTGACCAAATTCCGGAACAAATCTTCAGCCGCAGTATCTGTGGGTGCCAATTAGTGGGCTGTAGGTCCCCGCATTCCTGTGGTCTTGTCATGGAGTGCCCTGGACCGTCCAGTCCTAAAATTTTGAGCCCCGAAATCATCTAGTCCCGGGCATAACCTTGGACAGACGGACTATTAGTACGCCTGGCCATCGCGGCCATGGCAATGAAGTACGCACTCAGCTCACACTTAGAAACAGTTATAGCGGATCATAGTTCCCTTTGCACCTACAACCTACTCAATAGGATGGAGGGGTAACGCCTAAGGCTGGGGTTACTGGTTTACTTGTTGTTTGAGGTTATTTTGATTGAGACACGATTATATGGGCTCTCCGATCTATAGATGGTCAACTTGGTAGCTAATAGTGTAGATTATGTAATAGACGCGGTTAGGAGGCATATTAGATATGTTCACCCGGTCACGACTGCATCACTCGAATCATGGATATATCGCTCGTAAGACTACCAGCGTCTACTGTTACTTTTGGATGCTTTTTAGACTTATTGATTGACTTGATGCTTTCTATCTCGAGGGCCAAAGGCCCGTATATGTACAATCTCCCATATGCTTCGCGTATGCTCTATCTGACATGAGACGCATCACCCTGGTCTTGATGCATATCCTCATACAGCCACCATCTTTACACAAGTCTTCATTCTCATACAAGACATCAAACGATGCTGAGACTCACGATCCAAGTACACATGCAACATCTACTGTTGCGCTCGATCTTCAGGCTCCGGTAGCCTCGGGCTTGGTAGGTACTGGGCTCTCAGGACGGTAGTCAGCTCTGGGTATGGTATAGGCATCTATCTTACTCTCTCTTTGAATAGATAATTCAACATTTTCGTACTATTTCAATCTTATAGCCCCATAGTTTAAAACATATAGGACGGCAAATCGTAGTTTGGTGCATTGCAAGGGCTTATCCAGATGGGACGAACTGTTGCGACCCCTGGGTCGAACTGCTGACGTAAAGTGAAAAGTGAAGAGAAAACACTAGTTGAGGAAACGGTTGTAGCTGCAAAACAGTTAGTAGATGCAAGGAACCGATTAGTAGATACTAACCTCGCACGAGAACGGCAGCAGAGGGAACTCTGATGGTACTGAGGTAATGCCGGTGATTTAGCACGGTGTAAAGGCTGCTAAGCCAGATACGGTATGGTATAGTAACTGAGTGGATCTGGTTATACATGGATCTCAGCCAGAGTATTGGAAAAGGGATTACTACTAAACTTATAGACAGAGTTACACTCGGCAGCATCATTGCCGAGCACCGAGCACGTGCACACTATTGCCACTGGAACGTTGCCTTGCCTCCCGCTAGCGTTGATCGCTAGTAGTTACCGGCTACAATCACCTCGGATAATGGCGGCATATAATTTTTCCGCGCATGCAAGGCACACGTACTCCTGTGCGAGAAGTCTCAAATGCTCAGTTAGTTGGAAGAATATGCAGACTGTCGGCAGAATCGGCTCGCATTTCTGCGCGCACTGCGACAGAACATATTTTACCCGTTGAAGCAATGATGGGTGGGGTTAGTCGTTGAATTAAAGTTTCCCCCGCACTAAGAGCGACTAGCGCCACTGGAAGACCCTTCTTAACTAATACGTCACACCGCACCGTGCGCGCGCTCCCGATCCTTCGGCTAATTACCACATATTCCTTCCGCACTCTTTTCTTCGCCACGCAAACTCCCAGCCGCCTCCCATATTCCTACTTCGCCCCGCTCCGCTCAGCAATCACCAGCTGGTTCAACCCCTAAGCTACCATTAACACATACTTCTCCAACAATGTCCACCAGATATGTAATGTTGGGCTACGGTAATAAGATATAGTAAAATCCCGAATTCGATTGGTAGATTTGATTCGTTATTTCACTGTAATTTGAGATTTTGCTTCGGCTGAGGGCAATTTCAAAAATCCCAAATCCTATACGCTACGTTTCTATACCTGTTCTCACAATTTCTGGGCGCAGACCATTACAAACTCAGTCTCAGAAACGATGACCCTCGTGAGTACGTTTCGCAACGCTATGAAGAAAAAGTTGCTCTAGACCAAGAATCACAATAATCCGTCCTGTCCGTGCATGGCGATGCCCGAGACTAGACCAAAATCTTTCAAGGCTTTTAGCCAGTAGCTTGCAGCCCCAAATGACCTAAGGCTTGCGAGGCGAAGCCAGTGAATTACAGCCCACTCGACCACCACCAGCCTCAATGCCGAGGAGGAGGCCCAACCTCGGTACTGATACTCGGCTTTAGGAAGAATCACAGGATGGTAACGAGGTGGGATTCATGCTCCATAACCTTGTCCGTGAACTGCAGTTGGGACGACCAAAATGCCAAATCCCGGGCGGTATTTCACGGGTATTTTTGCCAAGCCGCGATTGTTATGAACGCTCCTGAACGGCTGGTCTGCTTGTAGATCGCAGTACACGCTCATGTAGAGCTTCTTTTCAGTTTTCATTCAACCTATTATGGACCTTAATCTTCCAAAATTTGTCAGATTTACAAGGGTGTATCATAACTGGTTTTCGAAGTATGCTACTTTACCCCACCCCCTAGCGGACCCCACTGGCACTCAGCTAGTCCCAGTATCTGACCAACAACAACACAGAATCCATCTACATAGAGTTGACATACTCTATGCCAATGGGTTTCATATTTGGCGAAACATTGGTGGAGATAAATGGAGGAGTGTGGACAGGGTTCGCAAAAGTCCGCCCCATCTGGGAAAGACGTCGCCCTGTTCCGGACCACGAATATCCGTCCTGGAAGTTATCAGCCTGCGGGACAGCAGGTGCCGGCGGTCTTACGAGTAATGGACACATGGTGCTAGTGACGGAATGATGATATCCAATGTGCCCCCCAACCGTGTCTAGGTTACATAATTTGCACTATTACCTATCCAGTCGATTATCCACCGATTGGAGGGACCACATCACTGTATCTTCATTAGGGGATATCAGGTCCTGTCATACTCTAGTAAGAGTGAATACAGTATGAATAAACAACAACAACAACTGTGTCTTCATCGAAATAACTGCATACTTTCAGGTGATTCAGTAACCACAGCCCTAGGCGTCACCCCAAGTCGCCTTGATTGGGTCCTAGTCTTGCAACATCATGCCTGAAACTAAAGAAAGAGATGGGGACCTGCAAGACTGGCGGGTGGACGGACTATTGCAAACCTCCGTGAGCTGACCGGTTCGTATCCTCCGCAGATGTGGGATCTGTACGGTCGAAAGCATCTTCTTATGGATTTGCACCACGGCGTTTTTTCATTGTGACTTGGCTCGGGTGGAGCTGTTGTGTTTTGTTTGAGATTGAAAGTATTAGATGGCGGTGCAAAAGCTCCAGTATTTGTGCACTGTGCACCACCATCTCGGCCATGGCAATGAAGTGTGCACTAGACTTTCGCTTTGAAACAATTGCGCAGCGCTAAATGTATTAGACTAAATCATAGCGCAGAAAGAAGCGTACAGCAACTTATAGTGCAGTTACAAATTAGTGATGCATATATTGACTCTTTTCATCTAACTGACACGTACATAAAAAAATATAGTCCATGCGGGCACAGCCGATCAATCCTAACCCAACGCCACGTGATGATCGCACTCAAAATCCGCCCAACAAAACGTATACAGTTGCATTTATTGAATTCAGCTGGATAGAGGCAGCTGAGTGTACGTACATGCCAGTGCGTGCGCATATGTCCGTGCAGAGCAGAGTATTTGTAATTTTTGTTTGACTCTGCGAACGAACCAGTCAGTTCACGGATGGTGAGCTTCCGTGAACTGACTGGCCACTCCGCGGAGGAACCGCCTCCGTGAATGGACTAGAACATGCGATTAGGTCGCTTTGGAGGTCGCTCCCGGTACTATCCGTAGAAGTGGAGTAGCGGGTAAACATCCCATCTGAATGTTATATAAGTGGGAAGTTGCTCGTTGAAAACATAATGTATGCTATACAAAATTCCAAAAATGCAACGATGCAAATGTAGAAAGTTGATTTATGGCGGGATAATAACTCATAGACGTGTTCTATTCCTGTCGTCAATACCGGCTTCGGGACCTTCCCAGACAGCAAAATACACAGCGAGAGAGAAATTATAGATACCGAACAATGATGTTTGAGTGTATAGTGGCTCTTCGTTGACTCCCGCTCAGCTGCTACTGAACCAGCGGATTAATATATACAGCGGATAAAGTTTTGCGAGCACAATGCGAAGAAAAATATTTGCCACATGCTGAGATGTGCGGCAGATTATTCAATGTTTGCGCTAAAAATTCCGCTGCCTCCAACAAGGGAAACCCCTTTGCAGCAGACTAGTGAGGAGCATTGCGTCATACACATGCACATGCAGACGTGAATACGGTCCAGCTACTGTTATTACGCCAGGCGCAGCCAAAATTTCACCCGCGAAAATACAGCACCCTTGACACCCGCATTCGCTTGCAGCTGCCAATTGCATACCATTGGACCCAGGTACTGTGTTCATGCATATTAATTACAGATTATCCCTACAGCGGCACGACACCCACCACAAAATATAATAATCACCAGAAATCAAGTATCGCAGTTGTTTAAGGCTATAAGAGCGTAGAGTGATGACAGATCCACTGATACCCGCCATTGTGTGTAAATAATCTAAAAGTACCGGCCTCTTTCAGGTGCAACTTAGGTTGCCGTGCAAAGGTCGAAAGTGGGGGCGAGGTGTAGATCCACACCATCGTTCCCGGATAATTCCGGTCCGAGCCGTGACACGAAGTCTAAGTAATACGGCGCTATGGGAGAGTCCAAGAGCGATAATTATCGTTCTCTCTACTCTTGTGGTGTCTCTAAATACAGAGTGACAAGGCCATATTGGCCGCTCCGCCATCGGGCGTGGGGTTGAGCGGATTTCCAATACAGCGATCACTTGTGTAAGTGCTGCACAAGATAGGAGAAGGAACAAGAGGTAGTACCGAAGTCGAATCGGAAGAATTTGAGGATGGATAAGAATCGGACTCCGATGTCTCTCGTTTTTGCAAAGAGGAATGTACGCCAGCGCTGATGGAATTTTGTTCGTCGGATGTGGGGAATGTTTTTGAAGCGGAGAAGGAGGCGGAGAACCCAGAGAACGAGGAGTAGAATCCTAGGGGAAGTTGTTTTGTTTTGTTTTGGGGAAGAGGGTAGTGGTTGGGTTTATGACTTTGGTTGTTTCATTTGTTGATTTCGAGAAGTAGCAAGCAAGGGGAGGAAAATGTATGTCATGGCCGCAAGCGGCCTAGTACAATATGACTACAAACAATAGACAAATGACCCTCGGTACGATTATTCAGTTAGCAAGGATCCGGCATTAGACTCCTCTATCTCAGAGCCCTAGAACCGAACCCCATGGCTAAGATTTGCAACATGAGGCTCTGTTCTAGTCAATTCACGGAGTATGTCAGTCCGTGGAGTGACCGGTCAAGCCGTGGTATAACTGGGGAAAAAAAGGTATGTCTTTTCTCTGCTCAGCTGCACTGACAAAAATGACAAAAAGTCGGTCCAATTAAGTCTGCAAGTATTGGTCCAATCACAATGTGATGTATACATGAAATATGCATAATTCATCGCTCTTTCACCTCCATGGCTTTGATTTATGATATCTTTAAAATTGATTGAGCAGCTTTAAAACAAACAGCCAAAATCGCTGAAAATTGGTATTTTTTCACAACCAGTCTATCAATATTAAAGATATGGTAAATTGGAGACCAGGAGGTGAAAGAGCGATAAATTGCGCATATTTCATGTATACATTACTTTGCATTCAGAGTAATTGTGACTTTTGTTTGAGCACAATTAGCACCTGTCAGTTCATGGAGCACTGATCTGACTGGGTCATTCATGGAAGGTGGGGCTCCGTGAACTAACCGGTAACTCCGCGGACTGACATTCTCCGCGAACTGACTAGAACAGGCTCTAATGATCACAAATAAGATTCACGGCTACCAGGATACCTTCGTCCTCACCTATCAAGAGCCGGTGTGACTCCAGTCGAAAGTTTCCACATGGCCCCTCGCTAACTTTCGAACGTCAGCGGCTAGATGACAATTGGGGAGTATAGGATCAGAAAAGTTGAGGAAAAATGGGTGGGTTGACACCAAGTTCGCATTCTGAGGTTCTTTTCAATATTGAGATTCTAATAATTTAGTATGTACTCTATACAATGATTTCGTGTTTCTTCTGGGCTATGCCTTTGTCTCTTGCCCAGACTCATTACGACTTGCAAACAACAAAAAGCTAGGGATCAGACAAATTATTCTCAATTCAGATGTTCTATCTTAGGTATGTGACTACTATTTCAATGGCCGTTTGGTTTTCTAGAGCAGCAGCCGTTGTCTTGAGCGCGCTGGGAGTACTAGTTGGGGGAGGTTTGATTAAGGTGTGGCTAAGGGCATAGGCCCAAAACGTGGTGTGCTACCGGCATACACTCTCGAAAAACGAGTTGTTTATCTAATGTGGTACTCGTAGAAAAATTATGTATGGGGGCATATAAACTCTAACCTGTCATATTTGAGATTAGCATGGGCGCTTAGAGAAGGGTTAGTGGCAATGTAAAGTTTCGAGACCTCGATGAGGTAATGTTAAGTGGTACCTACTTTACACCTCATGTGGATGCAAGGAGATTAGTTAGCAAGACTTCGCGATGGCGATCAAGCGCAGTGCTGCGAGTTATCTAGAGATTTTCTATAAGAGTTTATTTTATTCGGGGTTGCACTGGAGAATTTACAGTGCTCCTATAAGCTATTGCATGATAGGTCTCTGCCATCTTATGGCCGGAGATGACTCTCGTATGACCGGAGATTGCTGTCGGCCTGAAGGGTCTATACATAGATGCATACGCACGCATTCATACTTGTACTCTCATATATATATGGCCTTGTAGCCCTCTTAGATATTACACAATCAAGCTTCTCTAGCATCACTATTTCAACATAAGCATCACGAATTGACTATCGATGAGAGTCGGAGTAACTCAACCCTGGGTGTTGGATAGTTAGTTAACCCATCGATTAATTGAAATTCTACGAGATCGATGAGAGCTTGAATGCTGCGCCTCTACACTGGCGAAGAGCAAACGATCTGCTCATGGGTAGAGTGTCAAATTCATCCGTTAGCCGGCGAATGATAATGAGGCTTGCAGTTGAGGTGTGCAGTTGAGGTGTACATATTGTGTAAGACAACTTCGGCTTGAAAAAAATGCGCACCGATCGACTACAATGCTGTATTGATATATGTGCTAAAGAAATATGTAATACTGAAGCATAGCCTCATAACCTCCAAACCTCGTTACATGTTGTACAGAAAATGAATAGAATAAGACATCCGACCTTGTGGCAAATGTGTACTATATCAATAACACTCTGACAACAGAACAAAACTATACCCCCCCCCCACGAAAGCCTGAAAATGGAGCGCAGAACATCAACACTCAAACCGATTCCTCGTCCATCAGTCTAATAAACCCCGTGCTCCTTCTATGTTGCGAGTAATTTTCCAGAGTGGCCAATGGGCTATGTCGACTGTCTTGGCACGGGTGTGAATTTGGAATGGGGAAAGGTCGGGGACGATATGCATGTGGAACTCCAATGTCAGATATAGACCATCGCATGAACGGTAGAGAGTACGTCAGTTGTGGGCGTTGCGGTAGTGCTAGTACTACTGCCGGTGATGTACAAAGATTCGGCACCGCCGATGGTACCGATGCGGTAGCACCGACGTGATAGTGGCTGTGGTGGTGCAAATGGATGCTGTTGTCAGTGTTGAATATGGAGTTGGAAGGGCGACAGTGTGTGTTTTTACGATGGTTGCTACGTTCGACAGGCGCAAGGAAACCTAACTGATCATACTCCTCCTACGGTGTTGGTTAGCTTTCATAATTAAGTAAGCGCTGATTGCTTGCCTGTTGTTCTTTCCGAGCCCTCCTCCAAAATTTATAGACTTTGCATAACGCGATCAAGGCCGTGGTGACTGCGGCTAATGTTCCAATTGCAACCCAGGCGTTATTGCTGTCGGTTCTCTTATACAGCTTGTGTCTGGTTGTTTGGTTGTCACTTCTCCGGAGCAGTGGGAATCTGAGTGCATGGGCGTGTACCAGTCCGGAATGCAAGACCGGTATGGTAAGAATCGGAATGAAGCGTTCGAAGTACGACATCGTAATGTCTTCTGACCCAGCTGAGAGTTTCTTAGGTTCTGAATATCCAGGTGTATTCGCGGCCGGAGAACGATGTCAGTACCGTTGGATAACAGAAACCGGGCGATGAATAAAGAGGCGGGGCTACTAAAAGGCTGAGCTGGATGGGTGATGAACAACCGAGTATATCCATGAGTCACAAAGTTTTATGTGGACACAATTTGTTGGGAATATGAGATGCATGTTGCTGTTGAAGTTGTTAAAACAAGGCGTGGTTCGTGCTGGGTAACATAAGCTCGTTGCAACCATCAGCCATATAATTGAGGTAGAATATACCGATCATGGAGAACGATATTGATAAGATTCAATAGGGCTCAGCGAAGCGAAAATAATGGAGCTATCCACATGTCAGTATGTCAAAAACTGAGTAAGATAAACGGGGAACACATAATCCACTTGTCGCTGGTTGATAGCGGGGTAAGGCATACTGGCGAATATCACCATCGAGTGGAAGCTTCATTCTTCGTGTCACATAAAACAATCGTCATTGTTAGTGCCTGTTATGCATGTCGAAAAATGTTGGGATTGGTGCTGACCACCTGACCTACGTGCGTCTCCCTTCACCCCCTTGTCGTACGGGCCTGAGGAGATGTCGCGTCTCTGCATTTGAGGCTGATCAGCTGATCAGCCGACCTCGGAATTTGGCTCGAGCTGCATGAGTGCGTGATTTTCAAATCCAGTCTATAGTATTACGACCTTTGTCATATGGGATGACACTCTCTGAAGTTGGAATGTCACCTCCTCTTGCAACATGGAACTCATGATATATATAATCTGTAGATTACTCGAATTTGTTGAATACCGGGAACAACTCGTCTCGTGTCTTTCTAATTCCACTGCAGAGGATACCAGACGAATAACCGGTGTGAAGGTGGGTTATGGGATATTGGTTATTGAAGCAAGCTTTTGGATTATGCAGTCCTAAGAGACTGAAGTGGTAGCGGAAAACCCTTTACCGACACTCTATAAAACTCAGTTAAATCTTGAGCCTTTGGTTCTGCAAACCTAAGCTAATCCACAGTTTCTCACTTTACGGTCAGGCCGCCCTCAGATATGTGCCTTGAGCTATTATCACGAGGTTACTCATCTTATTCCGATCACAGGCCAATGATGCAAAAGCACTAAGTTGACTGCGCCAGATTTATAGAAGCGGTTTATATTTCAATGACTTCGTACTATCTGAGCTAAAGTCTAAGCATTCGGGGACTAAGAAAGTGGCACGGGAGAAGACATGGATTCTTATGCGACTTTCTAACTTCCTATAACCTTATATACCGACATTTCACTATTTAGAAGGTTACGCAAGCATTATTTTTCCCCGACTGAGTGGTTTCGCGCGACAAACAATGAGTTAGTGCATTTGTACTGTCGAAAATAATCAACACAGACAAGACGAATTTCCGAAGTGTATGGTGACACAGGGATGTGACGGGCTCGGCTCATTCCGTGCATGCATTAGCCGAGCTCGGCAGTCGGAGTGCACAACATTTCTAGAGCGCAAATGATAGATATGGTAGAACGTACATACACAGCATTTTGGGCCTCGATTATATAGACGGTCAAGCTTCTCTATTATAACATTTAACACGTTTCGCAAATGAGGGCCGAGTGATGGCCGATGATGCCGACTTCTGGAAGTTATGACGGACTCGATGCAGAGTCTACAGGAATATTAATCAGCTTCATGTACGCTTATTATCTCTACATTATGTAAGAAGTGATGACTGCTGTAAATAACAAGAGAGACGGGTGTCTTGCATGAAGGTCGGCGGATAAACCTCGAAGTCTTTATAACATAACAAAAGAATTGAGAAAATCCACTAAAATGACAGTGTGTTTTCGTAAAAAACCAACTCGTGAACCAAAATCGTTCCCAACAACCCCATTATAACATTTGGCTTCATCCTCAAGGGCTTTGTACTCCTAGCAATTGAGCCCTCAGTAAACCTGGGTACCATGGGCTCGGGCCATCCGGAGATGTACCGTCTCCAGCACCACCACGTGGATTATCGGTTGGGTTTCGCACGACTGTGTAGGTATCCGGTAGTCGTCCTTTCAACCCTGTTATACTGCCATCTGTCGTGATGTCAGAGCGCCGTAATATATCACTTCCCATGAAGTAGTATAGTGACCTACAAACCGCAATCTGAAAATATTCGACCACAACGGGCAGCCACATCAGCGCTGCCAAGATCTGCCCAAAGCCCAACTCATTCTCTTTGAAATGTTTCCCCGCCACTTTTTGCATGGGCAAGCGAATATATAAAATCATACCCAAAAGCATACAGGTCATGATATAACAGATTACTGCTAATCTCCCTGCAAAGGGCCGGTCATCAGGTACAATAACTCGCCAAACTTGCGCTAGGATTGGATGTTTTCGTTGTTCTCGCCGTTGTCGTCTCGCACTTCGTCGGCCGTGGTTTACGTCTAGCAGTCGCACAAAAAAATTGGGGCTCTGTTTCGAGCGAACCCTCCACAGTTGGTATCGGAAAAATAGAGTCAAAAAATAACATGCAGGGCCGAGTATTATTTGATACTCAAGCCAACACATGAGAGTTAGAATAGTGACCCATACAAAACTCGGAATGTTGGGATTATAACAGACGAAGAACCAGTTACTTAGTGTACCGAAGCCATACATGGTGCCACAAATCACTACCACTGTAGCCATAGTAGTAGCTATTATTGCCAAGCTAACTCGCCAAGTTCGTCGTCGGAGCTGATTGTAGCGTAGTGAAAGTATTGTAAGCACTGGTGCGACAGAGAAAACAGCGATGTTCGCAGTTTGCATCGATGCGTATAACGTCTGTTTCCTCCTGGTGATAGCACGGAGACCGGCAACATTAACAGCAAGGGCAAAGAATATTGCGGCGTCGAGGAAGGTCTCCATTGTTCGTTGCATACAGTATTGATGAATCTGGACGACACTTTTCAAATTGAAATTGCCGCCGTATTCGAATGCATCATCTTTCCGAATAGTGGCAAATACACAGAGGGTAGTAAAGATGGTTTCAAAAGCGTAAGCCATTAACATCTCCAATTCTATATTAGTATTTTTTGGTATAATTTCAATCTTAAGAGCATACCCCAATTCCCCCGAGATCAGGGTCCCCAGTTGCCTGAACAGAAGCACCACAACATCCTTGGATAGTCTCGCTGGAGTGTAGTCCGATATAGATATCTGGGCTCTGATCATAGCAGGAGATAAGATTATTATCGTGAAGATCTGCGGGAAGCCCGTTATGGAATATGTCGGCCATAGTTGAAGTAGAAGGATGTGTGATGGGGCCGTCAAGGTAGTTGTCAATCCAAGAGCAGCTATTTGTAGACTTTAAAGGTATACCACTATAGAAAAGATCAGATGTAGCGTTCGGATGAGAGTTATTGTATCTGGCGCAAGACGAAACCGACATGTTCATTCCCCATATGAAGGACATTTTTGATTAGCCATGATACTGGATAGAGGCGGAGTATATTAATTGCTCGTCGGCACGGCGTAACTTAGGTGCTGTTTCTCTGTGATTCAAGAGATGCAGGGCTCACGGTGTTGAACAAAGGTCAGAAATCTGAGTTTCACTAGATAGATGCAACCTAATATTGATAGAGTGGATTAAGAACCCCGCTAAATCTGTGTTCATCCTATCCTATCAGTCGGTTTATGCATGATATCCAGAGCAACCCAATAATATTATCTATTCACAAAGTATAGTTGTTGAGTTGTCTGGTCAAAAATGATATGTGGTGGGGGAGATGACGGGTAGCAGGAGTGGAGCTTCGCCATCTAGCCGGCCTGCCCGGAGGCGGAGATGATTAGGGGTACATACTCTAAATAGAGTGAATACAGTATGATTACAACAAAGAACAAAAAAAATGATGTGTGGTCGCACAGACATTCCTGCCACTGCCTTTCTAGGGTGGTGATCGACAACTTGAACATAATCTGACGCTGCTCCAGAACATCACTGACTGATAAGCATCGCTTTTCTGTCAGCCTTTATACCGAGAATAGCTTTACTTGTTAATGTGTGCAGAGTAAGTGCGGGATACCAAATGAGATGATGGTGGGTGATTCTGGGCATATGCGCATTAGATATTCATGTCACTGCCCAACCAAACACCTCCAGATATATTGTTGCCAATGATTGCGTTTTGCTTTGCTTGGAGTGTGCGGGATGGGAACCGGCAAATTCTTCCAATATTTTGGTATGTATACCTTCTGTAAATTGATATTACTGATGCATCTGTGGTAAATGACGGAACCGTCAATCAACTATTTTATTGTGTACAAAAATGTTCACCAAACTGTAGAAACGAATACAAACTGTGTGATCCTTAGGGTAGCTAGAAGCTAAATACCAGTAAGGCGCGCCATAAGGATCTTTTGTATGCTTCTAATCCTAAAATAATTGGCAACAATATGGTTATAAAATCAAGCCGTACTCGCACCGTTAGGGGAATTCTGTACTACACCGAGACGATAGGCCAAGACTCATCGAGAAGCAAAAAGCAGAGAGACCTAGGCAAAAGAATGCGCGGTTGTCAAATACAGTTGCAAATCTTCCCGCGCACCCTCTCCCTTGGTAATAGAGGACGAATTCTACACCTAGTCAAAAGCTGATACAGTGTGAGATTAACATGAGCTAGAGGTTGTACTAGCCAATGACATCAGATAATATTACGCGTAGCACCCGTTCGTGTACGGTGTAGTAGTTCGGCCTCTATTATTAATACCAGTGTTCCCGACAGGCCCGGCCGCTGCAGGTGGGCCGCAGGCCGGGCCAGATGGGGCCGCTTGATCTAAAACTGCGAAGGCCAAGCCGATGATTTGAAAGCCAGAGGAAGAACTGTGGGTGACTGCGTCAACTGTAGGCTATTTCTAATAGGTTGGTACATGACGTCACTTCGTGAAAGGTGACTTAGAATTGATAAGTTGCCGAGGTTTTGAGTGAAATCTAGAAGTTTCTTGCAATCGTCACCCTTGTTCTCCATACAAATCACTGGTGCTACTGATATTCTTCACAAGAATGTACTACTAGTTTTTAAATATCGAGTTTTACACCAGACCACAATTATCTATAATTAACTACAGGATAACTACGGGCTTTTCAAACCATAGTATAGCCAAGCTCCTGCAGTTTTCACCTGCTCAAATCCTGCAGGCATGGGCTGCACCTATGGCCCGGCCGGTGATGTGCAGGCCTAGCAGGGCTTGCGCTGAAACTGGCCCGCCTGGCCCGTCAGGATCACTGACTGATGGAGGGTATACGATAAGGAAACCAACTCACTCATCCAATGAAGAGGCGACATATTAACTACCACACGTCGTATCGATGGCATTCGTAGCCTTGATTGTTCTTTTGTCCAAACATGCCGATCCTTGCGGCTTTCCTGACGAACCAAGCTTCTGGCATACCACAGTGGATTCTTGCTATCAGGTTTCAAAATAGATACTTAATGGTTGACAACTATTGAGTTAGATTCAGCATTTCACTGGTGCGATGGTGATTGACTAGTGTTGGGCACCAGTCGGCTCAAGTCGAGCTCGGAGATACCGCTCTAACAAACATCCGACAACCAGTCTGTCCACCTACGAATATAGAGCCTTCGAGAGCATAACGACGGGGACAATTAAATTTAACCCTCGATCTCAGAATAGAAATGAGGTGCGAGTCTGTTTGAATATTAACGGAAGTAGTGACGACTGAAAGTCACGTCCCAGCTATGAGTCAAAGTGATATTCAAAGTGGTGGTCTATGACGAGGCGGTTGAGGTGGAGGGACGATTGTACTCAAGCTGCAGCGAAGGTACGGACCGGTTATGGGCGAAAGAATGGGATGCTATAGGACGGGTGGTTGAGGGGGAAGCGAAGGGAGGAATATTCGGATGGGCAGAGGGTATGCGCGTGCGGTTGGTGGTTTTTTGTGTCATCAATGCGAGTTGTTTGGGCCTGAATATGATATGGCGGACGCGTAAGAAGTGGTAGCTTGATAAGAACTATGCTGACGATGCAGATTACCAAAATCAAACGGCGGTGGAGGGGAGCAGAACGTTGGATTAGGAGCGTATAGCGAGCGATAGTTGTGTAGGTGGCAACAAATAGAAGCAGAGTTCTTTCTTCTGATACCTGCCGGCAGAGCTTGATCTGTAGTTCGCTGAGAGCCGGGGGAATGCATCGATTAATGTGGTTGCTTAAGCTTTTAATGACTGTCGATTGGAAATACAGGCGAGGGGAGATTGTACAGATGTATGCAGTATGCACCCGAATTCAGTCGATGGAATTGTTTTTTGGTCATGCGGCACGACAAAACTCAATCGAGCGATGTTTTTCTTGTCGAATCGGCCTTGGTGTCTCCCTAAATATGTAGAGGCGATGTGCGATTGCTGTACTTAGACGAGCTAGCCTAAAGAGGCATGTCGTTGAATTCGGGCGACTATCTACCGAACCACACTTGAGACTTGTAATCCTTGCAACTTGCTCACACACTAATGTAAGAAGACAAATGCATGAATCGTTTCGCTGCAATACATCAAAGATTAAGTTACGATTGGAATTCGTCTGGAACGCTGCAAGCTGGGCATAGCGGAATGATTGGACCACAGGGCTAAGGATACATAACGCAGCACACCTAATTATATGTAGAGGGGTGTCGCGCCCTTCTATCTCTGGTGGGAAGGGACAAAGTCCGTTCAACCAGTCGACTCAGCAAAGCGGTCAGCGCATATCGACGAAAGGATACTTCGAATTGATTCGACGCGACTCAGGAAAGAAAATCATTTACATTTACGGTGATCGATAATCGAATACGACTTATTACGAAGGGGCGCAGTTATTGCGACGCGATAGGAGCGGGAGGTTCTGGGGAAGGGGTGGTTTTATTTTTTGTGACTGGCGCAGTGGTATTGGTAGAACGGATATAAGTAGCGGGTACACCCCCACTCTCTTATAAGCAAAAGATGGGTTTTGGCTTAATACGGTTGGATTGACACGGTGAATCGTCGTAATTACGGCTAGGAGAACGAAAGATTAGACAAACGACGAGAGGTAACGGAGGTTTAACGCGGACCGATAGTGAACTGAGTTGCGTGCATCGGCAGGTAGCGTATTGACATTTAATTTTTTGGTATGTTGTGATGTACTAGCAGAGATCGGTACAGTTTTTAAACGAATTTATTGAATGAATAGGCACATGCTAGCTCGTACCTTGCTTCGTCCGGTGGATGAGTGGCGCATGAGTCGCCCAAGCTTGCGAGTCCGCGGCTCACCAGGCGTGCCACACATCCACCTAAGTCTGGGCACGAGAAAAGCTTTGAATAGGGCTTACAAAATGGCTCCGGACTCGTCTCGAGTTAATGATATCTCAAATTGCTCCGCCGAGCCGCACGGCCAGGACGCAGCGCCAGCTCCGTTCGAGGTGGTGAAGGTATATCCTTCACGAGGTCCATTAACACAGTATCGGCTGGCCTCTGCGACAAGTTTTACGTGCAGTTGCTGCCAGCGGCAAAAGAAGGCGAAGCTTATAGCGACACGCGATAGTCAATGGGATGCCCTTTTATGTAATGGTTGTTATGGTTTTGTTCTCTCGAAGGAGTGACGATGTCCGAAATGGAAGACCCCGATGCGAAGCGAGGGAGGCGGCATGACCATCCAAAGCGGGGCGGAGGATTATTGTGGAGCGTCACGAAGTGATTGTTTTTTATTTCTATGGGTAGTCACTGGAATGGAGGGGTAGGTTGTGTGGTCGGTGTTGTGTCGAAATGAATGTACACAAATGCGCCGGGCTCGCTAGGTGTCTATCTAAGTTACTGCTCCAACCGATGAGGGCGTTGTCATTCCCATCATCGTCCTCGTCTTCATCCTCAGTGACACGTACCAGGCGGATGAATCGGACTCGGTGGTGTCGTTGTCAGAATTGATCTCTGTCTGTGAACAGGGTTCGCAAAAGTCCGTCCCGTCCGGGCAAGACCTCGCCCTATCCCGGACTATGATTCTCTGTCCTGGAGGTTTGTAGACTGCGGGACTGTAGGTGTTACTTTAGATGGTTCAGTGACTTCTTGATTGACTTCTCTATCTCGAGGGCCAGAGGCCCGTATATGTATAATCTCCCATATGCGTACGCGTATGCTCTGACATGAGACGCATCACCCTGGTCCTGATGCATATCCTCATACAACCACCATCTTCATACAAGTCTTCATTCTCATACAAGACATCAGACGGTGCCGAGACTCACGATCCAAGTACACATGCAACAGTAGGTGCCGGCGGAGTTCCGAGTGATGAACATATGATGCGAGTGATGCAGTCGTGACAGAGTGATGATATCTAATATGCTTCCTAACCGTGTCTAGGTTATATAATTTGCACTATAACCTATACAGTGGATCATCCACAGATTGGAGAGCCCACATCACTGTGTTTTGATCGAAATAACTGCATTAATACAGGTGATGTAGAAACCCTAGCCCTGGGAGTCACCCCCAGTAGCCCTGAATGGACCCTAGTCTTAGAATATCTTGCCCGAAACAAGACGACGACATGGGGACCTGAATGACTGGCGGGCGGACGGACTATTGCGAACCCTGTCTGTGAATGAGTGTCAGTATTGAAGGTATCTATTCCGTTTCACATACCCAGCGCTTTCCTCCAGCAGTTACTCCGCAACACTCTCTACGGCTTCTCGTTGTACGTCTGTGTCACAAGCCTCTAAAGTCTCTCCCGTACGCGTTGTTACTCTCGTTGCCGTTCCGGACAGCTTTGCCGTGTGTCGCACTGAGTGTTGCCTGATTGCTCGCAGACTCGAACCCGAACTCTTACTCACACAAAACACGTCTCGAACTCAACCCGCTGATGTGTCATTCAGCTACTGGGTTCTCGACTCGTATCGCGGTCGATCATCTCAATCTAATAATTTTCCCCGCGTCAGTGCAAACCCACCGGAATCGAGGCAAGAGTGAGTCGCATAGAGTAGACATCGATTATTGTATCCGTCTAATATCATAATAAGTACCCATTGAGGAATTAGTGAAGTATTGCTACCAAGTTGTACGGTGGAAAGTGCGCAAACTCTAATCTCAACCTCACTGGGTATACTGCTTCCGCCCATACTGATGCCGCCAGTGGCAAACTAGACCGTCGTCACATCAGTAGATATAGACAACGGCGCAAGGGTGAGATGACTGTAGGTGAGACTACGGTAATGAGGCAGATGATAGTAGTGGGTAAATGACGTTGGGGGGTAGGTGATGTCGGAGGAGGGCGAAGACGACGGTGCGCAGTAGAAAGCACGGAGTAGATGGATAGACAACGGAAAGCACGGGCGCGACGATGACGTAGACAAGATAAGTTGTATGTAGACGAACCCAAAGAGTTCTCAGAATGGGCTAGTATGACATATCTTGTCATACCCTTCAATTCCCTGTACTGGTGTCAGGCAAGGATTACTGTGCTATTTCTCGCTAAATATGGTGCGTGCCTCCTGCAATGCAAGTAGATACCTACTTTAGGAGTTGTACCCGGGGACAGGGATGCTTACATTCCGGGAGCTATGCCAATTTGCGTCGCAAACCCCGTGGGGATGAATCCCGGCCGGTTAGTTTACACTACCGAGCGATGCGTCGGCCAGCACTGAGGACACCTCCACCTCACTCAAACAATTTCGGTGAAGTGCAGGCAGACTACCCGAGCAGCTATTATCTACATAGACTGCTACCGAAAACCTTTTTCTGATTGTCGGTGTTGAATTCTCATTGCCTCTCCGCGCCTAACACTGGAAAACTAGTCACCAAATCGGTCCCCTAGGATCTAACCGCTGGTTCACGAGTTAACTACAAAACCTCCCTTTGATAAAGTAGCGTACTTTTTTTCGACTTCTACACTAACCAGGAATCTCCATCTTCACCACCATCGCCATCATTACCAGCACACGTCTGCAACATCACTTAGACGAGCTTGTGACTAAAACCTAGCAATACGAGAAACTGAATCTCCGTGTCACAAAAGCTATAGAATTATATGAATAATTTTTTGCAGACCTAAATTATGGTGCTTTCCAACACGGACGGAATGAGCGTGGGTGAGGCGGGTGAAAGAAGGTACTTATCGTCGCGCCCGCCGAACGTATTTGTTGCAAAATAATTTAAATGGGCGTTGTTGGCCCTGACATGCATTCGCTAGCGACCGCAGGCCGCGAACCGAATTTTCGTACCTTTACTGCCAAACGCGGCCTTATGTAACTCTATGCAACTGAACTCGAAACGGGGGCAGAAGCGTGTGGCCGATATTATTCATCATTGGTGCTTTGAGTGAATATCCCCCTCTGTACTCTAGCTACGATCAATCGAACAGATTCATTCACTTATTGGTCTATACCCACCAAGTTGCTGCTTCATTAATTATAGGTGGTTCGGTCGTAAATCAGTCTCCGCCATCCAAGCGGCCGATTTAGGAGGTGCCAACGCATGCGCATGTTGTGCGACGTAAAGGATTCGAGAACATAGCCAACAACATCGCGCTGGGGTGTTAGGGGGAGAGTGCAGTTTTCTCGGGGAGAGTGGCCATGCAACTTTGCCGTGTGGGAGTTAATTTCGGGGCTTCGGGTTTTGTCAGATTCTTGGGGTCTTTGAGTTTTCATTTGCGCGGAAGCGGAAGCGGAGGGGAAAACTGTAGCATATATGCCATGGCCGCTAGCGGCCGAATGCAAAATGATTAAACAACAACAACAACAACATCGCGCTTTGTCGTACACAATTCTGGTGCCAACACTAGTGCTTACACATAATATATAAGTACCGCTTGGTATTACTTTCAACGAACAACCTCCATCTCCGATCGCTCATCTTCCAATTCACCGCTATCATGACTTTATCATCACTGCTCCTCGGTATCCTGGTACTTCTATGCTGCGCAATTTTGGCCCTGCAGCTATGGATCATCTCAGGACGCATCAGCACACATCAAGCACCCCCCGCCGATTCTACGCCGAATATTTCGCTTCCACCTTCTGAACAAGGCTCGAGCTGTTCCGCTGTCCAGAGTTTGCCCTCCACCCGTAGTGCTTCAAATCCAGGCCCAAAGTGTTTTCGGATCACGAATATCCCACCAGAATGGAGTAAAGATGACTTAGTCAAGTCACTTCGAGAAATTGAACCACCGCTTGGCCACTTTGATGGCCTTGTATCTCTCTATCCGGCATGCTGCGATACCACCAGCCAAACGGCACTGCTAAACCTCAAAACATTTCCCGAATTCTTCCAGGGCATCAGACCGGACGATACTAAGCATTTGAAGGTGCAATGCCGAGGCCAAAGCTTAGATGAAACTGTTGTACTTTCGGTGGACTCCCATTTCTACGACCTAACACCGCTCAACAAACCGGAAGGCGAAATAGTCGCGGAGTTAGTATACTCTTTCGCGATGGTTCCTGACTGGATATTTGCTGACGTCCTGTAATCATAGTATCGTCGCGGTGACCGGACTTGCTGGACATGCATATGGGTCTTGGAGGGATCGCGGGAGTCGTCAAATGTGGCTTCAAGACTTTCTTCCTCAAGATTTTAAAAACGTCCGAATCATGTCCTATGGCTATAACTCTAGCCTTGACAGTGATTCAAACACCGGGTTATTAGATTTCCGAAGGCACTTGGTTCAGCAATTGGAAAATGCCAGAAGTTCTAATGAGGTATGTAAACTGCCTCTTAAAAATTCCACTACGCCAGATACTGAAAATATCGAAGGAAAAAAACCGCCACTTAATATTCATTGGGCACAGCCTCGGTGGCATCTTGATATTGCAGGTGCGTTTCAGATCTGTGGCTGAACCAGAGGAAAATTACTAATCGCATTAGGCTTTAATCCAATCAAAGAGTAGGTCTGTTCACAAACCAATTTTGGATTCGACACGTGCCATATTCTTCTTTGGAGCCCCTCATCAGGGCCTTCGGACTACAGAACTCGAGGCCATGGTCGAGGATCTATCAGGCGGAGTCGAGACCTCAAGATTACGGCTACTCGTGCAACTACGGGAAAACTCGGAATTCCTGGAAACACAAAGAGATGCTTTGGCCGATATCTGGACTGATCGGAAAATCGTTAGCTTTTACGAAGTTCATAGTACGTGTGCTGTCCAGAAGGTGCGATAAAAAGACAATTAATCTCACTGTGGCGTTGCGCTAATCATTTCTAGTCGGCTGCACAAACGTATCAAAGGAGTGGAGATTTGGTGGAGATGGTCAAGAAGGTTTCTGCACAGTTGTATATGCCAGGCGAACATCGTATTCCTGTTGAACGAAACCATACCGAGCTGGTTAAATTTCCTACAAGGGTGGATTCTACATACCAAACAGTGGTTTTTTATATGAAACAATGTCTGGAGGAAATTTCCAGAGATAGCCGTACGTAGCTCATTCGCTTCCATTATTTTCTTTATGCACTCTAACTCAATTTTAGAGCCATCCGGATCCCAAAAAAAGCTTATGGAGGCACTAAATGCTCCCAAGGTTGACGCTTTTCTATGGAACGTTGAGAATGCAGCAAAAGGGACTTTTACATGGTTCTTGGTGGAACCAGCATTTCGCTCCTGGACTACCGCGAAAGAGTCATCGTCCTTGTTGATCATAGGGGCTCCCGGTCAAGGAAAGACTGTCCTTTCAAAGTTTTTGCTCCAACACCTGAAAATGGAAAAACAGCAAAACGTTATGATCATTTATTTTTTCTGTTCTGATCGGGACGATAGTCTCAAAACAGTTAATTCCCTTCTACGGTCCCTTGTCGCACAGTTGCTTTCTGGTTCTCCTCAGATTCGGAAAAATTTAAAGCAATTCGAACAGGATCCGGCTACAGCGGCGGACTCTAACCATATCCTGTGGGAGATGTTTGAAACTGCGGTCACAACTTCTTCTCACAAGGCAATCTACTGTCTGCTCGACGGTCTAGATGAACTCGAGAAGTACTGCAACGGAAATGAACTGGAAACGTTTCTCATTAGATTGAGGGACCTCCTTCGTACTCGGACGGACCCAATAAGCCCTCGATATTCAAGCTTAAAGTTTCTAGGGACCAGTCGACAAATTCCAGAGATTGTCAACAAACTTCAGGGATTGACGCGTTTTGATCTTAAGGCGCACTCAGAAGACCTGAAAATTTTTGTGGACCAAAGAATTTTAGACTTGCCTGAGAGCTTCGGGCAAGACCTTCGAGAGCAGGCAGCAAGATTGCTCATGGATGAGGCGAAAGGAACGTTCTTTCTGTGGGTATCGATTGTTGTCAAGAGATTCGAAAAAATCGATTTTCCAACGGTTGCTGGTCTCAAAAAAACTATCAAGGAAAGCTCGACAGACCTTAATACCTTATACGATGATTTATTTCGCCAAATCGACCAGCGCTCCGAGTTTGCGCAAAAGTTAGTTGTGTGGGTTGTTTATAGTAAACGACCTTTGACCTTGAGGGAGCTCGAAGCTGCACTTGCGACTCAGCAGGACTCCAAAAATGAAGAGTGTACAAAGGATTATAAAACTGCTCTTACGTCTAAGTCATTAGCAAGTGTCCTTGGCGTCATCCTGGAAAGCACAACGGAGGGATTCGTTCGTCTGATTCATCAGTCAGCAAAAGACTTCATTATAGGCAGGAACCTGGTTGTCAATTCTTCCTTTGGCACCAACATCGACCCCAATGTGTATATCGCAAAAGTGTGCATGACTTATTTGAATTTCGCCGACTTTAATCTAGATTACAAAGATTACAAACCAAAAATCGAAGCACTCAAACGCAGCCACCCTCTTCTCGACTATGCAGCTCGACACTGGTACTCTCACATCCGGGACAAAAGTGAGGTGGAACATTGCTTTGCTCTCCTCCTCCAGATATTAACACCGCCTTCAGTCCGTTTCTGGAGCGCAGTGGCCAGCATCACACCAAGGGATGCGAACACCCGATATCATCCATTAGAGGTTGCAACGAATGCGGATATCGAATGGCTGGCTACATACCTTTTCAGTGCCGAAAACACGGATATAGAAGTAGCCAAAGACGAATTGGAGTATGCCATGAACTTTGGCTCGGGTTTAATTGCAGCGGCCGTAGCAAAGAGTGGTAAACTCGCCGGCGGGGAGCTAGCGAAATGCGCGCTTAGTAACAGGAATGTTGGAAAGGAGTTCGTCGAAGATGGTTTGCCGGGTGGAATCATGGTAACCACGTCTATGATCTCTGAGGCACTTGGAAACTGGATGAAGGGAAACGAGCAGTTGGAAGCGCTGGCAGCTAGACACGATGTGGAGTTCACTCCAGAGGCAGTTGAGTTGATCGCAAAATTCGCAAACGAAAATATCATGCAATCGTTATTGCGGACTCATCCTTGTATTGAGGTTACAAAAGAAGTGATCCAAGCAGCCTCGGCAAACCAAAGACACGGAGGTGGAGTGATAAATGTACTGCTGGATGGATCCAAGACATTCCAATTAGACGCCAAGACAATAAAGGAAACAGCATCAAACAAACAGAGTGGAATGGAGGTTATGGGGATATTCCTGGACAAGCAGAACGTCACCATGAACGAAGAGGCCGTAGCTTTAACGATGCGTAACTTTACCACCGAGGTTGTGCGAATGCTAGTCCAAAGAAAAGACATCATACCTACAAAGAAGATACTGACAGCGGCATCGAAGAACACGACGAATGGCAAGGAAGTAATGGAGCTACTGCTATCCATTCACAGGCACACAAATGCAAAGATCACTAGCGCCCTCGTGGCTGCAGCTGCGAGCAATCCTCAATGCGGCAAAGAAGTGTTGAAGCTGCTGCTTTCCACAAACCCTGCCATCCCGGTTACCAAGCAGGCTGGCTCAAAAATTGAGCGGGAATTCGATAGGGAAGTCATGGTGATACTGCAATCCACTCACCCCGACATCCAAATCACTGCAGACGACATCGCGAGCATTGTCAGTACATTCGATCACGGAACTGTAAAGCTACTGCTATCCAACCGCCCCGATATTCTGATCACCGATTCCGTTGTGACGGCAGCGGCGGGAAATAGGAGCAGCGGCAAGGAAGTGATGGAGCTGCTGTTGTCCACCCACCCCGACGTCCAGATCACCAAACCCATTGTGACGGCGGCGGCGGGGAATTCGCACAGTGGCAAGGAGGTGATGGAGCTACTGCTGTCCACTCACCCCGACATCCAGATCACCGAACCCATTGTGACGGCGGCGGCGGGGAATTCGCACAGTGGCAAGAAGTTGATGGAGCTGCTGCTGTCCACCCACCCCGACATCCAGATCACCGAACCCATTGTGACAGCGGCGGCGGGGAATTCGTACAGTGGCAAGGAGGTGATGCAGCTGCTGATGTCCACCCACCCTGACATCCAGATCACTGAACCTATTCTGACAGCGGCGGCGAAGAATTGGGGCTGTAGCAAGGAGGTGATGGAGCTGCTGCTGTCCACCCACCCCGACATCCAGATCACCGAACCCATTGTGACAGCGGCGGCGGGGAATTCGCACAGTGGCAAGGAGGTGATGGAGCTGCTGCTGTCCACCCACCCCGACATCCAGATCACCGAACCCATTGTGACAGCGGCGGCGGGGAATTTGTACAGTGGCAAGGAGGTGTTGGAGCTGCTGCTGTCCACCCACCCCGACATCCAGATCACCGAACCCATTGTGACAGCGGCGGCGGGGAATTCGCACAGTGGCAAGGAGGTGATGGAGCTGCTGCTGTCCACCCAACCCGACATCCAGATCACCGAACAGATTGTGACGGCGGCGGCGGGGAATTCGCACAGTGGCAAGAAGTTGATGGAGCTGCTGCTGTCCACCCACCCCGACATCCAGATCACTGCTGAAGCCGTTGCGATCATTGTCACTAAGGGCGATCACGGAATTGTAAAGCTGCTGCTGTCCACCCACCCCGACATCCAGATCACTGAACCTATTCTGACAGCGGCGGCGAAGAATCTGGGCTGTAGCAAGGAGGTGATGGAGCTGCTGCTGTCCACCCACCCCGACATCCAGATCACCGAACCCATTGTGACAGCGGCGGCGGAGAATTTGTACAGTGGCAAGGAGGTGTTGGAGCTGCTGCTGTCCACCCACCCCGACATCCAGATCACCGAACCCACTATGACGGCAGCGGCGGGGAATTCGGGCAGTGGCAAGAAGGTGATGGAGCTGCTGCTGTCCACCCACCCTGACATCCAGATCACCGAACCCATTGTGACAGCGGCGGCGGGGAATTGGAGCGATGGCAATGAGGTGATGGAGCTGCTGCTGTCCACCCACCCTGACATCCAGATCACGGAACCTATTGTCACGGCGGCGGCGTGGAATTCGGGCAGTGGCAAGGAGGTGATGGAGAAGCTGATGGCAAATGTCACTAACAATGGAGTCAACCCATCCGCTGTCAAAGCTGCGGCATATTTTGGAAGAAACTATTGGTTTGGAAAATTACTTGCCGAATGCACTAAAGCCTCCATCGTCAAAGAACAGTACCATCAATATCTGGGTGCTGCTGTTGAGGGTGGTGATCTAGCCATCCTCAAATCGTTGCTTGATTTAGGTGGGAAACCCTCAGAGACTGATTCTAGCACAAGTGATTGGACCCTTCCGATGGTGGCTACGCAGTCGCGAAATTCATGGGCTCAGAAGCAGTTTGGGGATGTGAAACATGGTTCTCTGAATCAGCCGGATCCTCCAACGGCGTGGGTGAATGATTACTCATCCACTGAATTGGAGAAGGATGACAGAGAGATAGTTTACGAAGGTAAGTCTGTGATCGCTGATATATTGCTGAACTAATGCACTAGTCGTCGTAGGTCATGATAAGGTACGCTCTGTGATAGGAAATCGTCCATTCCCGCCTGGTAATTTGGGGATCAATTATTTTGAGATTAGCATTCTGGAGTGTCCCAGAAACCGGTATGCAGTCTTTGAACGGTGTGAAAATTAGGCGCTCGCACTGATTGAATTAGGTGTCATATGTGCATTGGGTTCTGCGGTGGACTTATTGTACAGGCTATACCCCCCGGATTAAATATTTTTTCAACCGCCTATTTCAGTGATGGTGACTGCAGGAGTGGAAGTATCCATGAGGAAAAATATGGCCCAAGTTATGCGACAAGCGATGTCGTGGGCTGTGGAATAGATTGGGAAACTGAAACATATTTTTTCACACTGAATGGAAGAAAGCTTGGTATGTAGGCTTAGATTTTAGAGGGATTGAAGTATCACGAACTAAATTGTCCGTAGCAACAACAGCATCCGAAGATCTCAGAAGGAGGATTTATCCAGTGGTTGGCTTCGGCGGGAGACATGTCATTCGCATTAGAGCGAATTTTGGAGGCCCTTTCCAGTACGATCCAGCACAGGGCACAGTGTAGCTGTATGTAAACTTCCAAAAGCATCTGTCCTGTTGTGGAGACTGACTAGATTGGTAAGCATTGATATGTTATGCAAAAGAATGGAAGATAGGACTAAATTCAATGGCCTCCTTGAGGGGCGGGTTCCGACCAAATTCAACTTAGCAATGGCTGTGACAAACATGTAGGAAGCAGAAACCGAATTGATTCTCGCTGCGGGATCAACGACCCTGCTTAGACAAGGCTTCTGTAAAAGTGATCTTTAAAATATTTCGTACATTTTTCTGTGTAATATTCGAAGTCAATGGTTGACGGCGAAAGCGAGTCATGATACATCCTAGTGAATTTTTAATTAGTGGTAGGTACATAGAAACTGTGGTGGTAAGGACGCCACAAGAATGCGCCAAGCAGCCCCACCGCGCATTTACCGCTGGCGACGAGCGTGTGTTGGACCGATACCAGCTGCTTGCCGAGCTTAGCTAGAGCTCACATGTCCACAAGGCGCATAATATTGTGGTACATGGGGAGTATCTTGCTGCATAGGTCGGGTTGTTTCGGGTTGTTTCAAACTGCACCTGGCGTTGATCAGCTGCAAGATAAGATAAGACAAAGAAGTGTCGAATCACAGCGGTGATCACACGTTAACTTCAACTACAATTAGAACAATGCCATCTACACAACCATCACTAATCGTAGCACCCTCTGATTGGCTGCCGATACCCACTCATCCTATGCTTTTAGCAAGCGATATTCGATCAGAAGCACCGGTTCTCCCACCTTAAGTCTCGTACATCGAATGAGGTTTCAAAATCCGCACGAACCACCCGCCCCTACTAATTGTTCAATCCGGATATCCTCCACCCTTTCTCAGATGCCCCAATTTGGGAGTTCCGTGAATGAATTCTCCGCATGAGCCTCCATACCTCCATATCGACATCACCGGGATCGAGATCAGAAACTCCATGGCAAATAAAGCTACCGTATACCCATGCACACGTGACGCATGGGAAGTAGAAATCATGGTGTTCGCTATATTGTTATACATTAATCCAGGGCATTCAGTGTTGCTAGAAATATTGAATCAATTGTGGTGTATGTTCCATTCCTTGATTGATTCTTAGTCTAAGTCAAAGAAGCCACGAGTCTACACAGAATTTGCGCACTAGCGCTCCACACGAACCCTTGCCAAATGACACATGATATCCGTAATCAATCAGTCCAACACTCCTCTAGGGCGGTTATCATGTCAGTAGGTACTAAACTCTCAAGAAAACACACAGATAACCAAAGAAACAAACCACGCCGTACCCAGACTGCCTCCGAAACAATCAACGAAGCCCTGAGCTCCTCCAAAACGTTCATCATCCTCCGAAACAATTATGCTTCCAAACAATGAAAGCTCAAGATTCCAAGTAGAATTCCGGCTACCGTGGCCGGATACCTTCCCCCCAACTGTAACATCGAGCCGGAATAACCCTACAACCTGCGGGGGGTCTATCAAGACAGTCCCATGAAAATGTTTCCCGGCTAACTTACCTGTCCCTGCTATAAGTCAACTAGTTCAAGAAGCGCGATATAATGGCCGATGATGCACAAATAATGAAAAGTCACAACAGCCTAGCAGGAGACGCGCATTTTTGGAGTTTAAAATTGTTAGAGCTGTCAGAAACTGGAATTAAAACATTAGAATTCACAATGTCATGTTATTTGTGGGCCGGGATAGCTCCGCAGTGAACTGTAAATTTCTATCACCATATGTATAATTGAACTGCGCTAGCCCATTAATCATTCAAAAAGTACCCACAAACTGAATAGAGGCATAACGAATTCACATCCACCAAGTATTGTATTGTGTGGATCATATATTTTTTTACTAGGAGTATATATCGTGCTTCTTGAATTAGTTGGCTTAATTCGATGGACAGGTATATTAGCCGTGGAACAGTTTTCTGGGACTATCCGGATATGCTCACCAACCTGCAGTGCCACGCCAACAAGCCTTCCTCGACCTCTACCGGCTCTCATTGCCGGCTTTCTATCATCTATTTTCATTCCGTAGCCATTGAGGGGAATGATCCCCAATCTCCGATCAAAAGCCCCGATCAAAAGCCGCGATTGGGAAAACAAGATGTGTGCTGCTTCTTCATCCAAAACGTCTCTCACAACTACCTCATGCTTGCGGCCTCTAGGAAGACGAAACTTCACTCACACGTCTCCATACCCGATGTCCTTGCCTGCTACCCGTCCAGCAAAGTTATGCATCTCTCCGCTCGTCTCCCTCGGCGTACTCCGTTTACCGTATGAAATTTTACCGATTTTTGCAAAATATGAAAGATGGTGGCACAGTGCAAGTTCCAACTGTGCTTCGAGGGGGCATCTCCGTCGGTACCTGTCATGCAAAAGTTTTAAATTTACGTCGTACGCGTCATAACTGCTGCTGCTGCTATCGGCGCTGGTGCAGCGTTCAGTGTGAAGCACGGGATGAAGATGGGACAGGAAATTCGTTCAAAGATCACACCCGTGTTAGCGGGGAGGGGGAGGGTAAGGCAGGGTTCGACTGCAGCTGCCCTAATAAATCCTGCGATTTTTTTCGAAAATGCAAATTACTTAACTACACGATAAAGAGAAAATCAGAGACGGCACCCCGATACAAACTACATGAAAAATGATAAATCCAGTTAATCGGACCAAAACTAAGGAAGTTGGAGATATGAGTGAGAGCCCATGAAGCTGGCGGATTTTGCCCACTTTCTACCCCCTCCCTGTTTCTTCAGCAATTGTTAATGGAATATGCTAGTAATCCTACTGGAGCATATATCGCATGCTATCTGTTGATTAATACTAATCTTTGCAGATTCAGGACTGGTTATCAAGATAACCTTCTTACTCTTTCTCTACAACTAGCTACTCTCATAAATCTACTAACTTCGACGAAATTATACGAGCTTTGGCACTGAGTAACTCTACTATATATTCATGGATTCGGCGTTGTCATTAGTCCGGTGCGAGAACTGGATGAGGGCCAGTAGGGGTTCGCTAGAGGGGGTCATCTCCAACAACTCAATATGATACCTCCCCGCTAGATTCATCACATGTTCATCGACTAAGGTTAACAAAGACTTGAAATAAAGCCTAGAAGCTGCTCTCTTAGACCTTGAGCTCTGATCGAAGATTAGACCAACGGTTATGGAGTGGCGATAAGGAATAGAATCTCTTCCATTCCCGCCTAAGATTTCGAGTGTTGACTATTCTAAGTCCCGTTACCATCCTGTGGTTCACACTGGCAGTATTCAGACAAACCAGTGCCATGTGCCCTGTCTGATGGTACCTGTAGCGTTCCTGAGTACCCCTCCAATTGGTGCGGCGATGCTTCTCGTCCACCGAAGCACTGCCATCGCTGTCACTACTGTTGCAATCACGGGTCTTCCTAGACTTCCGGAACTGCTTCCGCTTATCGCTCTTCGTCGACGACTTTTCATCAGTATCACTTCCGAATCGACTTCCTGCCGTAGTCGCCCTTCCAGGCTTTCATATTCTCAATCACATCCTTCGGTTTATCGGCCAGGATATCGATCTTTACGTACATCAACTAGGTGATAAACCGCCGATTGTCATCCTTCTGTATAGCCTTCATTAGGTAGTAGCTAAGCTCGCTCATTTGCATAGTACCACTACCAGTCGAACTGTCCGTCCAGTGATTGAAGTTGTTCACGTACCCTAGATATTCAATGCACACTCCTAGAAATTCTCGTAATCCCTTTCACAGCTGACACCGGTCTCGAAGCGACCACATGTTGAGCTTCACCTTCGACTTGTAGTCCTCCTTGAGCTGATCCCACAGCGCCTTTGCGTCCTTCTGTGCTCCATACTGCTGCTGCAATGACATCACTATCGCAAGGAGAAAGTTTGAATGCGGTTTTCCTTGCTGCTTTTTCCATATTTTGACTCTGCCGTGCGTGTCCTCTGGTGCAACCTCTGTCCTATCGACAATTCTCAGCTGAGATCTTCAACTCAGCGTAGTACCCGTGTGCTTACCCGTTGTTCTGAATCTCTCTTGATCGAAGCTTCAAACGACAGAGCTATCTAACTTAAGCTGATACGTAGTGTTTTCTACATGCTGCCGATCTCAAGGAACCCTAACCCTAGGCTACGTAATATCCGTACTCGATTCGTCCGATAGCCCCTCGATGCGATCGTACTTGGTGACTGTGATGTCACCATCGCTTCATCCGAGTGGATACTGAAAGCATCAGTGCCCAAGACAATATACCGAGGTACGCTAGTGTATCCTAGATGAGTTTACAGTAGTCGCATCCATCCAGATACGTGCCGACTCAAGTACTAAAGTACGAACTAAGTAGCTCTGTACCTAAATATTATACCTGACTTGCCGCTACCCTAACATCGCTCTTGTCAAGATGAGACACATGTGATCGCCACAGGCCGGTTATTCGTGCAAAGAGGTTAGCTGCTAGGACTATAACGGATTGGACTATGTTGTCTGACTAGACTTGAGTATGCGAGCTGTGGTGGGGGTCTTGTAGTGCAGATGCTCATGCCACGCGCATGTGATCAGCATAGTTTCGCATGAGGTAAGTAAAACATCATCGCTAGAGTACTATCGCCGGAACCGCACTTATCCGGTCAAAGACCCACCACGTGGCGGCCTTTGCCGGTCCTAGCTACTCTTACACGACATCCACCATAAACCCGGCTAAGCGAACTGACTTCACCAACTTAAATTGTAAATAAAATCGCAAACTCTTAGACACTGCATGTTTCCATCAATTCTCCCTCCGTAATAGACCCCTCACCGTTGGGGCGATTTTCTGTTTATCATCCTTATAAAACATAGTCGCACCTACTCTAAATGTACTTCCATTCCCAACCATCAACGGAATAATCTGACCCACACTATTGACTGAATGGGCCTTCGTGATAGGGTTCAAAGTAATCGTCCCCTTGACCTTCGCACTAATGACACTCCAGAACTCCTTAAGGAAACCGTCCAGATTGTGGGTTTAGCCGACCTGTCCCAACATCCTCTAGCATAGATTACCCACTCTATAAACAATCATCACCAACGAAACTAATTGAAGAAGGTGTCTATTGAGACGAGGGAAGGGAGATGGAGAAGAAGACGAAGAGAGTGAAATGTCTACCGATAGAAAGAAAGGAAAACAGTAGACTTATATACGAAAGACAGAGAAGGAAAACTTTATGCCGACTGCCAAAGCCGGAGCCCGAAGCCGAGTACCGGAGACGAGTTTAGGCCTCCTGCTGAGCACGGGGCAGGTGAGGCCGGTGGAGGCAAGCGAGGCCCATGGGGGTCGCAAGCCACCGGCCTCATGCCCGAGTCCGGCAGCACCGAACACTAAGGAAGCCACAGGGCAAAATCCCTAGTCAGCAGTGTCGATATTTACCGTAGAGGTCTATGGACGTGAAAATGAAGGCATATCTTACACACTCGCCAGGGGGCTCATGTTTGTCGTGTTGACACAGTAGAAACAAAGCCAACAACCGTAGCATAGAATCGCGAACATGTTAATGGTTTGGAGGATGTGCTCCAAATATATTCGGATTGTGTAGGAGATGACACCTTTATAGGTGCGTTTCACTCCAGTCTTATCCATTGTTCTAGTCAGTTCACGGAGAATGTCAGTCCGCGGAGTGACTAGTCAGTTCACGGAGTCCCACCTTCCGTGAACGAACCGCTCAGTTCACGGAGCCGTGAACTGACCAGGGCTAATTATGATCAACAGAAATTATCAGTTACTCCGATCGCAAAATTATGTATACATGAAATATGCATAATTCTTTGCTCTTTCAATTCCTGGTCTCTAATTTACCATATCTCTAATATTGATAGAATGGTTGTGGAAAAACGTTGATTTTCGGCGTTTTTTGGGTGTGTTTCTAAAGCTGCTCTATCAATTTTAAAGATATCATAAATCAAAGACCGGGAATTCAAAGAGCAATGTATTTTAAATATTACATATATACATCTCTTGGTGATTGAACAAATATTCGCAGACTTAATTGGACCGAGAATTTGTCATTTTTGTCAGTGCCGCCATGGCTCCGTGAAATGACTGGTCAGTTCCCGGAGTTGTGGTAGACTCCATGAACTGACCAGTTAGTTCACGGAGCCTAGTTACTCCGCGGGTTGACTGGTCACTCCGCGGACTGACATCCTCCGTGAACTGACTAGAACATCCATCCAGTGATCGCAATAGCCCAGTTCAGCCCGGAGCAGCCCGTATGGCTACAGTTGGCGAGCAGAACTATGACGAAGCAGCGCAGTAGAGACTGAACTGCAACGAAGACTGCTTCATGATGACGAGACTGCAAATTGAGCTGCTTGATGATAACTGAACTGCACAGCGAGCAGCCAAACTAGTCTTGATTAACAAGCGTCTGGCCTAATGTATATCATGCATGTGCGCACTCTAGATTTGCTGCTGCCTCTAACATTCTCATAACAGCCACTGCTCTCGGAGTTATGCAACAATTCCTCATCAGAGACATATTGCTCGTGTTGCATTACTGTAATACAGAAAATTTCTGTGCGGTACCATGTGAACATGACATCATAGGTCCGTGCATTGGCATCACCACCACCATCATCACTATTACCGTAACCTAGCATTTCAGACTGATATCAAGCAGCTTCGCTCATAGGCTGTCATGGCAGAACTCCGGGGGTGTAGCTCAGCCCAACGTCAAGCCGTTCCATTGGCGGTAGCCTAGCTATAAGCTGCTGTACGGAAAAACTACAAACAACTGCTCGCCAATGCAGCCGGCTGAGCTATCTGGATCGCTGTATCCATCAGTTGCACCACCTTACTGATGAAAAGAAATTTGTATTTATGCTCCCCACGTTCATTTGTAGGCCTAGCTATCCTAGGAGTGTGCACAGGCCCATGCTGGTCTTCGGATTCCAGAAGTGGGTAGCGGGTAAATGCTTGAGCAATATGTCGAACCTAATTCCGAGGAATTGATTTTCCCTTCGGATTCCTTGCGTAGAGGCAACAGCATGCCCTGGGTAGATATGAAAAGTAGCTCCAAAACCCCTCAACAATTCGATACAAGAGCGGCTCGTTAGAAGTCCGTTGGTGTCTGGATCGCTGGAAACACACTTGGGATTCCGCCACAAAAATACACCATCAAAAATGCTTCAGTCCCTTGCACGTGCCATTCATATACTTTTGTGTCCGTTTTTGCAATGAATGTAGCGTATAATAGCGTAACAAAGATAGTAAATTGGTAGAGTCCAGCTGCAGGTGCTAGGTCGTGGATTGAGTCATGTCGGTTGTTGATGGTGAGAGCTGCGGATTTCTACCATAGGGTTGCGTTGTACAGCGATCTGGCATTCATCGGATCGAGGGTAAATGGAACAGGTATTGCTGCGGTTCCAGGGGAAGGCATAACTTTTGTAAGTGGAAAAGGTCAACAAAAGAAGTTGTCTAAAGGTATGCATCTTTGAGGCTTCTGCAGAGGAATGGAGGATCGCAGTGTATGGCTTTCAACATACTGAAGCCTCCATCTTCATACCTCTCGTTATTCTTGAGAGTGTGTACGGATGTGTCCCAAACGTTCTTATTTCAGCTCTGTAGCCGGCCATTAGCACGAACGTGATAAAATTACTGATTCTGAGGATTCGACAGGAGCAAAAACTACACTCAAGAAACCTGACGATTAACTCCAATATAACTGTAAATGACGCCCATATTTCAAATTTCTTGGTCACAACTACACGATAATTTTCTATATAAGAGGTAAAGTAACTATTAAAATTGAAGTCTCCCTGCCTTCCTAATACAGCCAAATTCCAGCTCACTGAAATGCGTAAAGCTGCAATAGCTGCAAAGCAATTCAACAAATCCTTGCCTAGACTATCATTACTACTATTACTATTACTAATAAAGATTCAGTGCATACTAATCATGAATCTTGGTATATAGTAAAGGTTAGGGTTTTTGAATTCTCGATACTTAAAAATAGTTGTGAAGTAAGGAAGGGACATATAGAATTTAGACACATAGGTGTGTAAAGATGTCTCAGATAGGGGCGAAGATCTGATATATCACGTGATGATTCATGGTGTTCAAACAATGGATGGGCTGCGAATTATCCTAGGACGGCGGTGCGTCCAGATACATTGGGAGGGTTACTGGCAAACGAGCACGTACTGGTTCCTGTCATTAAACAAAAACAACCGTGATTGCTTTTTCTCAGCAGCCTTCGAAACCCTGCTACTGCAATTATATATCGCTGTTGCCTACTTGTACTCTTCTAATTTGAAAACTGCCGAAAGCTGTGCGGTCCTGTCGCAACTCTTGCCTGTGATATGCAACTTAGTAGACTGTAGCTGTCTATGGCACTTGCCTGGCCAACGGTTTATCCCATGCTAATGGTGCAGTTAATATATTGTGCATTTAGGTAGTTGAAACACATTCGCTCAGCGCAATTTTGCAACCACCAATGTATTTCATTATGCGATGTCTGTCTCCGCCAATAATGGTCTTGGTGTGTGTGCACCGCGGCGCGTTCGGCTGTAGGGGTCTAACTGGAGTTATCATACAAATCCAGCGTTTCTGGTATTCCGGCTGGGCCAATCGATAAAACCGGCTCCCACACCACGGATTTTTAATACAAAATTTCGATCGCGAACGGATTTGTGCACATCAGCTAGTCGCGCCCCAGAAAATGCGGAAATTCTACACTTTCACTTCATCAATTGAGAGAGATTTCGAAACAGACGGAAATGATAATAGGCCACCGCAGATGCTTCTAAGATTTGAGATTTCTGGAGAAATATTTGTTGTGTAGTGAAAGCTAAAGATCTTGTCTAACGCGCTTGTGCCCTGTGTCACAGCGCCCGAAATACTTGTGCACAAGTACATATGAGTTTACTGCACTTGCATGTACGCAACTAAATGTTGCAATCCTTGCAGATTTCTGAGGCTGTATTAATCTGTAGACCTGACGTGAAATCTCGTCCGATTGTGCGGCTCATTCGTTGCGTGCAACATTAGGTCGGCTACCTACGGCAATTCCCACCACAAACTTGCACACCCCTGATGATTTTCCGGATCAATTCATTCTGTCACTTGCCCTTTCTGAAATATAATGGATTCGAGTTCTTACCAACCAGGGACTAAAGCCAACACTAACCCGACCCTAGTGCTATCGGAACATCCATCAGTCGTGTTCTTAAGCGAGGACCGCGGGATGATCTAATCTCGGGTAGGGAACCTGGGCGTCCGCTACTTGAACAAGACCACTCACGTTCCACCGAGGGCCATTCAATTTCTAGCGCGAGTCGTAACTCCCAAGGAAGATCCAAATGTTTCCGCATTTCAAATGTACCTCTCGCCTGGGATGAAGTCCGCCTATTCAACTACCTAAAAACTGCAGATGAGTCTAGATCTCTTCATCAGTTGACAGATGATGATTATCGACTATCGCTCTATCCAGCATGCTGTGGCTCGAGCAAAGTAGCATTGCTGAACTGCATAAACTGTCCGGCATACTTCCAACAGCTACAACCGGGCGAGCATAATTCTATACGAAGGAAAGACTCAGATATTATGCTCGACAGTCATTTTCGCGGACTAACACCTTTGAACGTGCATGAAGGTGAAATTATTGCAGAGTTCGTCACCCTCTTGCCTCATATGCCTTATAATACTAATCTCTCTTCCAATAGTGTTGTCGCTGTCACTGGCCTGGCTGGACATGCATACGGATGTTGGAGAAACCGTGACAGTGATCGAATGTGGCTCCAAGACTTTCTTCCGTGTGACGTCAACAATGTACGGATCATGACCTACGGCTATAATAGTACTCAGTGTTCGAAACCGGCCGGGCCGGGCCGGCCTTGTTCAAATAGTGATACTTAGAGAAGGTTGATTGTATATTATCTAAGAGTGCCACAAGGCTATATATATATGAGTACAAGTGTGAATGCGTGTGTACGCATCTATGTATAGACTCTTCAGGCCGACAGTAATCTCCGGTCATACGAGACTCATCTCTGGCCATACGAGACTCATCTCTGGCCATACGAGACTCATCTCTGGCCACAGAAGACAGAGACCTATCATGCCATAGGCCTGCGGGCTTTCGGGCCAGTTGAGAATCCATGACGGTACGAATTCACTTACTGAATACTAATAATAGCGGTTATTTTTTCGTTGGTCCTCCTCGAACTAGTGACAATAGTGGGAGGTAACAGTATCCCATAGGGTGTTTCGCACCTGATTTTCATGTTTCAGATATGCAGCCCGGCCCAGAGGCTTTTGGAAAGCCCGCAGGCTTTCAAACTATAAGCCCGGCCGGCCCCCCTTAGCGCGGGCTTCCGAATTACTGGCCCGGCCTGGCCTGCCAAAGCCGGCCTGAAAGCTCGCGAGTCGGCCGGGCCCGTTTCGAACACTGATAGTACTCTTATGAAACCCGATGCCAGAAGTGAGAGGATACTGGAATACCGACGAAATTTCGTTTGCCAGTTGACCAATGCCAGGAGTTTGCCTGAGGTATGTACCTTCCTTTTTGATGTTTGGAAATGTTATGTATTAACTGTTCGGCAGGAGAGGAACCGCCCCATTGTTTTTCTTGGACACAGCCTTGGGGAAATACTAATATTACAGGTCAGTGATGAATCCACACTAAAAGCTTGATAGTCACGGATTGTATTAGGCACTACTACAGTCGCACAGTCAACATATGGATCTTTTAAAAGCGACGGCCGCTGTACTTTTCTTCGGCTCGCCCAATCGTGGCATTCGCACTGTCGAGTTAGAAGCCATGGTCCACGATATGTCATCCGGGGTGGAGTCAAAGTCAATGGACATACTACATCAACTGCGGGAGGACTCAGAGTTTCTAGATACCTAGGCACATGGTCTTGTCTATATCTGGAATCAGTTTAGAGTTGTGAGCATTTATGAGACGCTATTGACACCGACTGTCGCTAAGCTACACTTAGTAATCTCGAACTTTCAGTGGTCGGACTGAATTGTAACCTGTGTTAGTCTTCTAAAACAAACGAGTACAGAAGGTATGGCCAGTTGGCAGGTATGGTTAAGAAAATGTCCGCTCAGCTACATCTACCAAACGAATTCCGTATTCTGGTTGAACGCAACCATTCAAATATGGTCAAGTCTCTGTCTCCTTCAGACCCAACGTATATAACAGTGGTGCGCCACCTAAAAGAGTGCGTCGACAAGATTTTTGAGATTCGGAGTAAGTGATGCTCGAAGACGTGCGACATGCATTGTTGATGAATGACGTCTGTGCATGCGCAGATACCACAGGCACTCGTTGCCAGACCCGTATGTTTCCAATTCCATATTGAATTTTTGAGAGGGCTGAGCTGATATGTTAGTTAATGAGGATGGGTATCAGTGCCTAAGGAGTTTGAGGGGTTCGACAGCGAACGTTATCGAGATGATCTGCTCCTTAAGCGACACAGAGAGACGTGCGCCTGGTTTGGTCAGACGAACGCTACAGACAGTGGGCTCGGCATGAAGATCAGTCAGTTCTTTGGATCCGTGGAGGACCTTGATGTGGCAAGAGTGTCCTGTCATCGGTTATTTCCAAACATCTTTCTAATGATGCACGCAACACTGTCGGGAGAGAATATCTAGTTGCCTTCTTCTTCTGTGACGATAAGGATGAACCAGTGTTGTCAACCGTCCCGTCCGTCCGCAATATCTGCAGGACGGACGGGACGGTGCTAAGGCCGTCGGTCCCGTCCTCGCCCGCTGAGGACGGCATGTCGGCCGATGACAGCCGGGGACGGCAAAAATACCGTCATCGGCCGTCATCCACCGTCACCGGCCGACATCGGGCGGTTACTATTAATACATATACTGTAACTGTAGAGCGCGCGGTACAAGATATAAATAGATTTATCTATATTTCTAGACTCTCAATCAGTAGTAAGCATTCAGGTTCGGATGGAGCAGATGTTGAAGGATCTGGCTTCACAGTCAAGGTAGTGGAGAAATGTACTTATTATAACTGAATATCTATTATGTATGATGACTCGCAAATCATCAATGAATATCGGCCGATGACGGCCGTCCCTTCCGTCCGTCCCCGTCCGGCCTCAAAAAAGACGGCGCCGTTCCGTCCTAGCTCAGGACGGACGGGACGGTTGACAACACTGGGATGAACGACTTAAGACGTTATGTGCAATACTGGTGAATTTGTTCTCCCAGATATTGAAGCAGCATCCGGATGTGTTCGCCCACTTTTTGGCCGAGTCAGAGTATATTACACATAAGGAAAAAACGTCATGGCGTTTCTCAATGCTTTGGCGGGTCTTTAGTCGGGTTGTTAAAGACAGCAAGCTCAGACCTGTATGTGTTATTATCGACGCCCTTGGTATATGAAATTTCGCGGCTGCTGCCTAATAATCTCTTATATCTTGCTTACCTATAGCAGATGAATGTGAGGAAGTGTCTCGGGAAACATTCCTGAATCATCTACAATACCTTGTGCACGATGACCCCGCTATTAACCGGCGAGTAAAGCTTGTTCTTACTAGCCGTCCGCATATACTTATTTCTTCGTATTTGACTGGTGTTTCTGAGATATCTCTCAATGCCTCCAGTTTACAAAATGATATAACATCATTTGTCATTGCTGAGGTTGGAAATTTACCTCAGTCTCACTCCATGGCAAAAAAGATACGGGACGTTGGTGCCAATGGAATGTTTCTCTGGGTTTCCCTAATTCTGGACAATCTCAGGACTTCCAGTACAACTAAGCCCCGGGCGATTAGAGAGAAACTCAGGACGTTGCCACCGACATTGCCAGATGTCTATAATGAAATCCTAGGCAAAATCAAACCACAGGACCAAGAAACGGCCAATATCATACTTCAAGGGGTGGTTTGGGCCATGCGGCCCTTGACACTACGGGAGCTAACCATTGCAATCGCAGTGCGACCCGATGTTGAGATCAATCGAGTACGAATAGAGATATTGAATTGACTATGGTACAAAAGTGATTGTCCAAAGAGCAAAGAGAGAGAAAGAAAGGCAAATATATATGGGAAAGAAGAGGGCATACTCGGCTTCGCCGAGTATCACATCCGGAGACCGATGCCGAGCATCACTCCCAGGACTAGACCTCCTCGGCATGAGGGCGGGTGGCGGCCCATGGGGGCCGCATGCCCACAGCCTTAGGCCGAAGGGGGCTGTAAGCCCCCGAACCCCACACAAGCCATCGGGCCAAACCCCGCGCCGCCACCCGAAGATACAGCCATGTCCACAATGGAAGATGAGATGGAACTGGATATGAGAATGGTACTACGACTCAATGATTCCACCAGGCCAGCAATGGATCAGTCCAGACCGGAACCGTCCAGTCCGGTCCAGGTCCAGACCGATCCCTCACGGTGCCCAGGGTTAGGGTATACTTTCCCGGTTATTAGTCTTTAATGGGGAAAATGTATCTCGATGGAGCCGAATATACAGCAGTGGTATAATTTCGACCAGAGTGGGTATTCGGGGGTGAGTGGTGATAAAAAGTGAGGATGAGTCATGCTTTCGGTAGCACTGGGCTAAAAAGCAATGTCAAAATTATACGCGTAAATGGATCGGTCCAGACCAAGCCCGTCCAGTCCAAGACTGCCAGTCTGTGGTCCAGTCCAGTCCGACCTTCCCATTAGACCGGACTGGACTGAGCCCTACCGCAGACCGGGATCGTCTGGACTGGTGGAATCATTGCCAATGATTCCACCAGTCCAGCAATGGATCAGTCCGGACCGGAACCGTCCAGTCCAATCCAGGTCCAGTCCAAGATATTTTTGGACCGGGATCGGACCAATCCCCAATTTTTTTGGACCTGGACTGGACTGGCCTGGACTGCTTTGGACCAAGCCATTCGGGCCGAATCGGCCCGAAAACGCTGAGAGTTACTGATATACTGAGTCAACTAATAGACTCATCTTGCCATTCGCAAGTCACCATGCACATCTCACCCCTCGCCACGTTATACTTGCCACTCACCAGTCACCTCTGTAATCTTCTGAGTCACTGAATAGACTCATGAACGATTGCTCACTTACTATCTGCCACTTACCATCCAAGACTAATCACTCGCTACTCATCATGCACTACTCGCCACTCGCCACTCCCCACTAACCACTCGCCACTCGCCACTCACCACTCGACATGTACCACTCGCTACTAGAATGCACTGGAGAGTTGTTACTAATAATCTGAAGCGCCATGTAGACTCATAAATGATGAGTCACTTGCCACCTACATAGCCACTGACGATTTGTAATGCATGTTTGTGATAGTTTCTCTGCGGAATCTCAGTTTGCCTTGTGTATATAAAGCATAGATCTCTCCTGTAGCTAAGGAGAATAGACAGACAGATTAGATCCTCTCCTCCTACCCTCAATATCGTCTCAACACATCTCTGTGGGACCCTCAGATTCAAACAGCATATATAGTATATTTTCTACCCAGAAACTTTAACAACCTTGTTCAATTCAACAGCCGTTGTCAATGAAGCCATTTCAATTGTTCTCTATCTTAATTGATATTTATCTCCATGTCATCACAATCACTGTCAGATCTCAGTGGAAACGAAGACTATCTGCCATCGGAGCCTGAGTCTGAGTACTCACCAGGGTCTGGTTCTATTGACTCGAATCCTCAGGCAGTTTCCACCAGCCCATCATCAACCAATCATCTCCCTCTGCCGTCCTCAAACAAATCGAAATCATCTATATCATCAACTGTTGTACACAAAGGCAGCCGCTTGACCTCTCCAATTCATACACATGGTACTATTTCAGGGTCTGGAACAAACCAGTACTGGAAGTGCTCCTACTGTAAGTCTATCTGAATTCAAAAACTAGAAGTGGTACTTATTCTTAACCAGGTATAACGAAGTATAAGATGACAGGAGGAACAACCAAGCCAGCCCGTCATTTGAAAAGACACCATTCCACAAAGATTACCCTTGGACCACCATCTTCCCCAATTGTCTCCAGTTTGGTAAATGTGGCAAAGATGTTTGATAAGCAGCGATTCAGTCAGAAGGTAGCTGATGACTTGCTTCTGCTGTGGATCATCCATGCAAATATACCATTCAGTGTGACCTCAGACCACCGGTTTCAGGCCTTGTTACAGTATCTCAATGACAGCAATCAAATACCACGGTCACCAACTACAATCAAGCAACGCATTCTTAATCGCTTTCATCTCTTTCGGCCCCGCATTGCTGAGCTCATGCAGCAAGCAGTAACCCATATGCATCTTTCTTGTGATGGTTCGACCAGTCCTCATCAAACTATGCCGGTTCTTGGGATAATTGCTCATTTCACTCCGCATGCAGGGATACAAATGAACCCAGTAATTGGACTTCGCTTGCTTGAAGGGTCTCATACTGGTTCAAACATGGCAGGGGTTGTTAGTGAGCTTTTGCAGGAGTATGGAGTACAGGAGAGATTGGGATACTTTATAGGGGACAATGCTAGCAATAATGATACACTGGTTAGGGCTCTGGCTGATGAACAGGTATTTGGAGAACGTAACTATAATGCACAGGAACACTGTCTTCGCTGTGTGGGTCATGTCATTAACCTTGTAGTGAAGGCATTCTGGTTTGGAGAGGTGGATCGGATGATACTGCAGGATACAGTTATTGTCACCCGAGATACACTTGCAGAGTGGAGGAAAATGGGGCCCTGGGGCAAAGGACACAACATTACAACATACATACTGGCATCACCTCAGTGGTGGCAGGAGTTCAAAAGACTTGGTGGGGACATGATACTCCACAGAAACAATGCCACCCGTTGGAATACTGGATATACTATGATTCAAAGTCTGATTCGAAACAGGGATGCAGTGGATGTCTTCTGTCTACGCCATAGTGAACAGCTGGAATAAGATCGATCGTCACTGGATGGTTGGGAACAACTGGCAGATGCTGTGAGTATCTTGCAACCATTTCACTCTGCAACACTACGTATGGAGGGTGATTTCTCTGAACTGCACAACATTCTTGTTGAGCTTGACTTCCTTTGAGCCACATTCACCGAAGTGTTACAGAAATATCAGGCCAACCCTCATCTACATATCCGCACAGCGGCTGCAGAGGGGATTGTAGTCCTGGACAAGTATTGGGAGTTGTATAAAGAACTCACTGTCTGTGTTGCAGCGGTGGTGACACATCAAGCATACAAGTGGGAATACTTCGAGGTGGCGGTGGACAAGCTTGAATGGACCGAGGATCAATTGCAGGATGCAAAGCTGCGTGTGTACGGACTGTGGCTAACAAAGTACATGCCACTGTCTTCACTTCGAGGGACAGAGGGAGAATGCTAGCCTGATACTCCACAGTCTCCAGTTACTCCATTTGCAACCTGGTGGGCACAAAGGCAGCACACTGTTATTAGTAACTCCACCCACAATTGATTCAAGTTGATTCAAATCTGACTGTTGTACAGTAGATGATTATGACAGATATCATTCCACTCCAACTGAACCATCGATCGCCAATCCATTCACCTTTTGGCAGTCCCAGCAGCAGATGTACCCACATCTCTCTTCAATGGAACTTGATATTCTATCCATACCAGCAATGTCAGCTGGAGTCGAGAGACAGTTTTCACAGTGCAAAATAATGCTCACAGACAGGCGAAACAGACTACAAATTGATTCCCTGCAGGCTGTTGAATGTCTAAAATCATGGGATAAGCTTCAATTGAGTCTTCCAGAGATAGTAGTTACAGGAACACAGTTGGAAGTAGTGGATGAAGGGGATCAACTAGGTGGAGATCAACCTGAGGATGAAGATATGGATTTGGAAATCATGTAACTATTCTGCAATTTTTGCAGCATCCTGCCAACTTGCATGTCAATTAGTTTCGTTTGGTATGATTGGGTTTCTCGTGATGGTGCAAGCTAGGAGTGGACGGGTGGGTTTGTGGTGATTGCTCGCAGCAGGTAGTTGTTATGAAGTGACGTTGTATCTGGGTTAGGGTTGCAGGGATTACTGTCTCACTTCATTAGTTTTCGTTCTACTTTGAAATTGATAACTTATATCCTGTTTGGACTGGTCCAGACCAAGCCCGTCCAGTCCAAGACTGCCAGTCTGGGGCTCGGTCCAGTCTGACCTTCTGGTGGGACCGGACCGGACCGAGCCCTACCCCAGACTGGGTCCGTCCGGACTGGTGGAATCATTGGGTTCACCTGTTGATTCAGCATGGGGCCAACGTAAATGCCCGTGACGACGACGATAGGAACGCTCTCCAGAAGGCGGCTTCTCAGGGCTACGAGAGTGTGGTCCGTCTGCTGATTGAGCACGGGGTCGACATCAACGCCCAGAATAACTACCATCCAGGTGCTACACTCCAGGAGGCTTTTCTTGGCGGCTGGGCGGCTTTTGGCGGACTAAGCCTAAACAGAATATTTTGTTTACTAAGAAAGTCTCCAAAGTACGAAACTTAAACCATATCCAACTCAATCATCGTAGCCCTACTATTGCCATATTCCATCCAATAACCAGAACAAGGCTTATGTAGGCCGATGCAAGCTTTTTAAATCACGTGCAAGCCGGGCGGCCGGCCTGGCGGCTTCTGACCCAGGCCGGGCCGGGCCGCTTAGGAACACTGGTGTGGTCTGCCTGCTAATCGAGCTCCAAGCCGACATCAACGCCTCCAGGAGGCGGCTTGTTGGGGCCAAGAGAGTGTGGTGCGTGTACTGATTGAGCTCGGGGCAGACATTAAAGCTCAGGGTGGCCTCTTTGGCAACGCACTCCAAGCGGCGGCTTCTAGGGGCCATGATAGTGTGGTTCGTGTACTGATTGAGCTCGGGCCTGACATTGAACCTCTTTGGCAACGCACTCCAAGCGGCGGCTTCTTGGGACCATGAGAGTGTGGTTCATTTGCTCATGGAACATCTTGCTAGGAAAAGACGCTGACTTATATTTGGGTTTACTGTCTGAAAGCTTCATGGTACTTACGGACGAGATATGGGAGGATTCGCTATTGGGGTTCCTTAATTTAATTATCAAAGTCTATGGCAACAGTCTCTAAGTGATATTGTTGTCACTAGCCAGTTCTTCATCCAGTCTAACCAACGGACCAGCTCAAACACACCTCCGATAACACCTCTCAACGCCTGGTTTTGCCAAGCTTTCCCCTCATTGGGGGAGAGCAGGGTTTTACTTTAGCTTCATCCTCACATACCGGTGTTTCCGTTCATCCTCTGGGTGAGTGTACCTCGTCAACAATACCGTTGATACCACACAGCATCGACATCGACCGGTAGTCCCCTGTTGGGGCAACTCGCCATCTTACAAATGTTTTTCGCCAGTTATACGTTGGTTACGACATGCACCGACCTAAACAATCCGCCCGCCCACCAGCTTACAGCCCAATGATGGTCAGCGCGGCATGAATTACCAAGGAAGATTTTCAGTCTCGGACCTATAAATGCTACCTGCTTCAGTTTTGGCAGTTGGGGTATTCCACTGCGATAAGATGAACCAGACCCTGGAGGGCCATAGCGAGAGACTTCAACGGAGCTTCGACAAAGTGGGGTAAGTAGGTTATTAAGGAATGGGGGTCAATTACTTTGTATTGAGGAGGGGAACCGGCAGGAGAGCCGGAGTGGTAAGGATATTTGGGGACCCAGGTAACGAGTCTACTGCGGAGGGACAGGGAAAGTGCCCGGAGGTTACAAAGGGTGCTGCTTTCATGACTTTGCCAAGGGGCTGAAAACCTTGCGGAAGTGATTGGGGTTGGGGGGGAGGTGGAAAAACAATCTATATCATAGTTGCTTAGCGGCTGAATACAATATGATTCAAACAAACAAACGGACCAGCTCCAAGAAATCGAGATTGCAGCAATAATTTGAATTGTGTGACTTTCCCGCTCTCTTAGGGAGGAACTGAGGCTAGTTTTAAAACCCGACCCTGGGAGGTCCAGCCCCTACTACCCCACTAGCAACATTTGGCTCCTCTCAGTCACGTGAGACCCTTCGTTCCTAGCCCGCTCTCAGTCACCGGGGATCCTGCATCCCCAGTTAGCTCTATCGACCATCTCCAGGCGCACCTCCAAGCGAACCTCCAAGTGCCTCTTAGCGCTTTGTTCCTATTCCCCTTCAAGTGTACCGTAATAGAATATAACGGCGAAAGTCCGAAGAGATTAGTTAAAATCTTAAAAGAAGTATACGAAAAATAAGTATAGGGAATATACCGAAGTTTAAAAGTGTTCGAAAGATTAGCATATACTGAAGAGGATTTGAGAGGAGATCATATGGTATTCCTGATCGATGTCGGAGCAGGTGTAAAGAACTGTTCTCTAACCGGAGGAACAGTATCTATATATACATGAAATAATGAATGATTGTCTGTGACCACGGTCACGGATCAATCTCCCCAAACAGTAACGAATAACTCTTTAACTGTACATCAATACATAAGAACCGTAACGAAAACAACAGAAACATCTAGACGCGTCCAATAAAGATAAGCGCTGATAAATTCTATCCAACGGAACTGAAAAGAAGATTCTAGGCAAGTTCTAACCAGGACTTTCTGGATACCCAATCACAATAGATAATCACAGTATTAACACCACATTATTCTTAGCTGCAACCACCTTCTATAATATGGAGAACAAAACGAAAGGTACACATTTTAGTAAGAGAAATTTTGATACTTCTGTATTTTCGATACTCCTTCTCACTTTGATTGAATTATTTTTGAACATAAGTGGTCATTAACATATCTCGACATTGCTTTTGTACATATATCCGTCAAATTTTCTACCGAAGGTACAAATTTAACTGATACAATTCCTTGATTGATTTGTTCTCGAGTAAAGTGATATGTCACATTGATATGCTTTGTTCAGGCATTAAGCTTAGGATGATATGTAACATCGACAGCACCGGTGCTTTCGCAAAAGAGAGCTGTTGGAATATCCATTTTCAATATCACTTAACTTCAACGCTTCAACCAGAGATGATGTTTTGTCCTCATAGCAAGTGCCATATCGTCAGCTTCTGAAGTGGAGGTAGCAACAGACCGCTGTTTCCGATACCTCCAGGAGATAGTAGCATTTGCAAGTTAAAAAATGTATCCTGAAACAGTACGTCTTCTATCTAAGCAATTGTGGTGAAATGAATCTGTATATGTAGTCATTTTGAGTTGATTATTCCATGGATACAAAAGGTGTTTATCTTTCACTCCTTGGGGATGTCGAAGTTCTGGTTTGGCTGCGGTAAGGTGCGTAATCGCAGGAGATGAATTGAATTGAGCAAAGTGAGTGAATGTATACACTGAATCAGGTCGAGTTCCACTGACTAAATACATCAAAGATCCGAATATTTGTTAATATGCAGTTGTACCAGCACTCTGCTCATCGACCTCAGTGGCCTTCAACCAGTGGTTTTGGACGATAGGTGATGAGACAGGTTTACCATCTTGCATGGAAAAACGACTCTGAATGGTATTCATCAATGTCATCTGAGATCGAGTGATTCCAAAGTCCGTAAAGGTTATTTGGATTCCTCGAAGTCCAATAAGCTCACCTGTGTGGTCAACCTTACACTCAGTTTTTAACACATTAATGGTTTGAACTTTTCGCTATCCAGTAGCTCCAAACAAGGTAATATCGTCCACATATATAGCCAAAAATATGTTCCCTGATTCATGAGCAAGAACAAAGGTGTAACAAGCCGGGTCGGGCGTAGGTGATATTGGTAACACTCATGTGAGATCAAAAAACAGAACAAGAGGCTCAATGCTCGTTTGGAGAGATTCAACACAAGACAAGAGTCGAAGCTGTTTGAAAGTTGTAACTTGCTTGGCTATACAAGAGAACTTATGAAGAGAGAAGAAAAGGAAATCCTTCAGCGCCAACACACTCTCTTAATATACCATGCGTCTACCACCCTCGAACCATTCCTCATGCTCCGATGTATCATCCGAATCTCATCCTGTGATCTTACACACCCGCAGCACAACTTCTGATCAATACAACCAGGCCATATCATCCGACGTCTGAACACCTCACACCACTTCCCTATCATACAAAATTATACCGCCACCATCTCGCCGCTTCCTCCACATCTTCCATTATCTCCACCTTTCTGTAACACAATGCCTTCTCCACCATCCGGAACGTCCGCCCATTCTTTCCCAAGTACCTCTGTACATTCCGCTGCCATGACAGTATCCCCCCCTTAGGCGTGAGGTCCTCCGGGAACATTCTCCAATGGTCCAGGCTTTCGGGGATACCGCTGATGGATCTGCTCAACCGCTTGTAAACCATCCACAAACTTTGCAGGTTCCGAAGTTAAAGAATCATATCTGGTCCATCGTATCAAATACTGTAACTGATTTCGATACACCCGACTATCCTCCAAACTCGAAACTTGATACTCCTCCTCTCCATCAACCTCCACAGGCGGGGGAGGAGCCACCACCTGTGCCTCCATCAGATCCTCTGACATCAGATCCAGAAGTGAAATGGGATGTACTCGGTGAATGCGTATCAATACGGGCAATTCTAATTCATACGCATAAGGGGACCCTTGCCTACACACCCGGAATGGTACCAAGAGTTTCCAATCCAACTTTCAAGTTGGTCAAATAATTGGTATATTACGGGAATTCAGCCAAGCCTTAGATCCAACTTGTACATTCGGTGCAGGTCTACATCCTCGATTCACACCCTCTCCCTGTATCCCTTGGCTCTGTCTCATTTCAACCCCTAAATGTTCATGAACCTGTTGCATCATAGCCTGAACCTGATCCGCATCCAGGGATTGCTGATCTCGCTCCTGAGTAGGTTCTCCTCAAAACGACATTTGTGAATCCACACCCTGAACTGCAAACAACGGAGTACACTTAATCGACTTGGACGTTCCACTATTCGCAGCAAACTCAGCCATTGGTAACCACTGCACCCAATCATCCTGTTGATGGTTAACGAACACCTGGAGATACTGTTCCATTCCCACATTCGTTTGTTTGGTCTGGCCATAGGTCTGTGGGTGAAACGCTGTAGACATTCGTCGATCAATCCCTAGCTGGCTACATATCTGTCCCCAAAAGGTGGAAGCAAAATGGGGTCCTCAATCCGAAACAATAGTCTTTCGCAGCCCATGAAGGAGGCATACTACTTCCCGGAGAAACAGCTTTGCCAATCCTACCGCGTCTATCGTTGTATGACAAGGGATAAAATGACGCATCTTTGAGATCCTGTCCACTACTACCCAAACTGCATTGAACCCCTCACACTCAGGTAGCCCTACCACAAAATCCATTGAAATATCTTCATATGGCTTCTCTGGTACAGGTAGAGGTTGAGGAACTCCAAATGTTGCATGCCTCGAGGTCCTAGAACGTTGACATCTATGACAATTCCGTACCTATTGATCCACCTGTTTTCGCATATCCTTCCAGTAGTACTGTCTATTCAGGAGAGCGAACTTCTTCGCTCGCCCCGGGTGTCCGGCTAATGCGGTTTCGTGGTGCTCCGGTATCACTCATAACCGTTATTCACCACTTTCCGGTACATAAGACTTCCCTCGATACAGAACATATCCATCCTGCTCCGTACATTCTGCAACAGTAATTTCGTTCATACTATCACCTTTCCTAACAGCCTTCAGTATCTTATCCGGTAGCGGGTCCTCCAGATATGCCTGATTTAATAGATCCAACACCGAAGGACATTCCTATACAGGTAAATTATTCGCCGATAGCCGCAACTGTTTTGGCAAATTATGTGCTTTCAGCACTTCTTCTTCTATATGTTTTAATCTTTCATCCCCCCCCTCAGGGAGGTCTCCCGGCCTCCTCGTCAAAGAATCCGCTTTCCCATTCGATTTTCCTGGTCAGTAAAAGATCTCATAATCAAACCGTGTTTAAAACTCGGACCTGAATGTCTGGCTTCAATTGGAAAGCTTCTTTGTCATAAAATACTTGAGGTTCTTATGATCAGTTATCAACTGTAAGGGGTATGCGGCACCCTCACACTCAGGTCTCCATTCTTTAAATGCTTTAACAATAGCCATCAGCTCCTTGTCATATATATCATAATTATACTCGGCCGGTGAATGTTTCTTCTCATAATACGCCACGGTATGTAACACTCCCTCATCAGCTCGTCGCGTCAATACCCCTGTAGACACATAATCGGAAGCATCTGTCTCAATAATTACTTCATTCTGATGATCAAAATATCAAAGTGCAGGCGCCGTTATAAACACAGTTACCATCGTCACGAAGGCTAATTGTTGTTCTGATTCCCATACAAATTGTCCATCTTTCTTCGTAAGCCTCGTCAATGGTTCCGCTTTCTCAGAATATTTAGGGATAAATTGTCTGTAATAATTATAAAACCCCAAAAATTATTATACTACAAAGAGGTTATTCAGCTGTTCATTTTCGGTCTTGTTTTCCCGGCTCCTGTTCCGTACGGTTTCAACCTTATCCTCATCTACAGAAATACCCTTCGTTGATATTGTAACGGCGAGGTCTTGGACTAGAGGTTAGGGTTGTTACGCTGGCACGTCATGCGGCCGGGTAAGCGACAACCTTAAATAGATTGCTCGTGAGGATTATGATCCTTACCGAGAATCTTACCACATACTCATACACGTGCGATCACTCTGACCGTCCGCAACCGTATCCCTACAAGTATACTCTATTCTCTTACTTAGCCGGACGCGGGCATACGTGCCCTTACACTATTCTCGGTCTTTCAGTCACCGGATACGTTTTGCTCACGGTTTTTCAATTTTACCCCTTTTTCAGACACGTCGCAACACGCACACAACCTACAAATCTAAGCAATTGACCACTCAATGCCTCCCAAACGGACAAATAGACTTCCTCTACGCAGTGCCAATGAGCGTGGGAGCGCAGAGACGATTCGCGCGTCGATCGGTCGCGATACTCCGAGCCTCGCCAGTCGGATCACCCCTGGATCAGTGACTCCAAGAGTTCTAGCGGAGGCGGAAATCGATGAAGACTCCGATCGCGGGAACAGAATCATCGACGACGATGAGGACCCCCTTTCCGACGAAGACAGCGGTCATGACGACGACACTCCAGAACCTAACGAGTCTGCGCATGATAATGACGAGCCAACTGCACCATCCAGGATCAACCTGGAGGAGATGGTGGAGCGACAGCAAAAGATGATCGAATTCCTCTTCCAGCATAACACCGAACTACTAGAACGACGCGGATCATCGACCTCAGACGCGAAGGACAAGTTTAAGATGGCACAGCCGAAACGCTATTGCGGCGGTGCCCGAGAATTGGAAACCTACCTCGGCTCACTTCGATCGAACTTCCGGACCCATAAACACCTTTTTCACGACGACACGGACAAGGTTCAGTATGCTCTAGACCACCTTGGAAGCTGGGCCTACCACACCGATCGCGACATGCAAAAGACGACTATGATCGACCCAATTACCTGGGGCCAAGACCTACACAAGAACAACTCACCCTGCCTCAACAATCTTGACCTTTTCGTTGCGGAAATACAGAAGATGTACGGCGATACGGACCGGAGACTCAACGTGGCTAGGAAATCATTGTACGACTTCCCGCAGGGTTACTACAACGCCGACGAGAACGTACGAGCATACGCAAATCGACCCCAGCGGAATTGGAGAGAAGCAGAGTGGGATGAAGTGCTGTTCCAACCGATGCTGTACGATATGGTCTGGGCGGGCTTGAAGGCCGACCTACTACCAAAACTCAAACCGTTTACCAAAGCGAATGGGAAGTTCAATTCCATTGACGAACTTTTTGATCGAGCAGCTGATGTTGAAACTGAACTGGAAAAGTACAACAAACAGCAACAGAAGCCACTGGGCGAGTCGTCTCGTCCGGGCGGGAAAAAGCGCAATTTCCGGCCATCAATCTCAGAAACGAAGGACGTACCTAAGAACCCATCCAAGCCCGAGAAGCCCGATAAGTCATCTGGCGGCGGCGGAAAAGATCTACCTCCGTCACCATGGGTAACCAGGCAGGTCTATGCATCGCGGAAGGCCAACGGGAAATGCCTACGGTGCGGCGGCGAAGGTGATTAAGCCTTGCAATGCCCGAAATACTCCAAACCGAACTACCAAGATAGTCTCGCCCCTGGAGATGGCAAAGGCAAAGACACAGACGGCAAAGGCGGCAATCGGCAAATCAAGCGCCAACGATCCTTCGATACTCAGCAAGCAAAAAACTAGCATACCTCTCCCTGTATCTAGCGCGGCGGGGGAGGTTTGACGAGATGGAGCTTGGAATGGAGAAATTGGGGGCACAGGCACTAATGGCGACTCTGAACGAAGTTCAACCTCATCGGATTTCACTAAAATCAAGAGTCGTCCTGGAGAGCCCGAGGGCAAGAATGTTAAGTCAATATCTATGTGGCACCGAAACACCAGATTCAGCACACATAATTCACGAAGTACAAATACGAGACAGAAATGGCAAGATGCAACGCGTACAGGCTCTTATCGACTGCGGCGCAACCAGCATCTTTATGGCACCAAGGCTTCTCAAGCGACTCGGGATATCACATGAGGCGGCACACATCACCACCCTCAGCCTGGACGGAGGAGTGATGCAACATGCGAAGGACCGCCGGAAGATGCGGATCACAATCCAGTATTTGGACTATCTCGCACTGGTTAATGAAACAGACGTGCTAGTCGTACCAATGCGCGCGTACGATCTAGTACTTGGCTTACCATGGTTTCACAAAAGAAATCCTGACATCGACTGGGCTCACCGTCGATTTACTGCCCTGCGATCACCGAGTGCGAGTGGAGTACAGGAAATGACAACGATGACTACGGCAGTGGCAACGAAGGTCTCAGAAGCCGACAATGACAACCTCCTGGGGCGCAGTCCGAATATACAGACACTCGGAGCAACCGCATTCAAAGACCATCTAGCTAGCGACCAGGTCGTCGCAGCATTTGCCCTACGGATCGGGGAATGCACAGGCCTGCTGGGAGCGGCTTTGGAAGACATCACCTTGGATTCACCAGGTAATAAGACCCAAGCGCTGGACGCGACGAGCAGGGAGCAGCGGCGGTAGTTGCGGCAGAAGCGCCCCTCCGAGGAGACGCTTGAATGACTGCTACCGGCTCGCCGAGACCTGAAGGGAGTGACTGGACGGCGGGGCTTGGCTCCTTTGTGGGCGAACCATTCACGACAAGGCCTCCTGGATTACTCCTTTCTTCTCCTTCACTTCCTTGCTCTGGAATACTCAAGCTAACGCAGATCAGATGCAGCAGACAGGAGAGTACGGACAGACGACGGGAACTTCATCCCAGCAAGGTACTCGGAATTCATGGATGTCTTTAGCAAGACAAAGGCTGAAACACTGGCACCGCACCGCCCAATTGACCATGCAATTGACCTGGAGCCGGGGTTCAAGATACCATATGGACGGATCTACAACCTCTCGGAAGTCGAACTCCGAACTCTGAAGGCATACATCAAGACGAACCTATCAAACGGTTTCATCCAGCGGTCATCATCATCGGCAGCAGCACCGATTTTATTTGCGAAGAAAAAAGACGGCGGCCTACGGCTATGCGTGGACTACTGGGCGCTCAATTCGGCGACAGTCAAGAACCGGTACCCCCTCCCCCTTATCTCGGAGATGCTCAACCGAACGCGCTGAGCTCGGATATTCCCCAAGCTGGACCTCCGGAACGCCTATCACCTTATCCGAATCAAAGAAGGCGACGAATATAAGACCGCATTCCGCACACGCTACGGCCAGTTCGAATACCGAGTCATGCATTTCGGATTAACGAACGCGCCAGCCACATTCCAGGCCTACATTGACAACTGCCTACGACCTTACATTGACGACTGTGCCGTATGCTACCTAGACGACATACTGATCTACTCGACCAACGAGAAGGAGCACGAGGATCACGTAAAAAAGGTACTAGAATGACTACGCGAATTCGGCCTCTATTGCAAAGCCGAAAAGTGCCAGTTCGGAGCCTCGGACATCGGCTTCCTCGGATTTATTATCAGCGCTGACGGGATCGGCATGGAATCAGACCGCATATCAACCATCGAAGACTGGCCTACGCCCAAGTCAATCCGAGATGTTCAAGTTCTTCTAGGCTTCACAAACTTCTACCGACGATTCATCCGCAAATACGCCAAAGTAACGGCACCAATTTCCGACCTACTAAAGAAATCGACAAGCAAATGGGAATGGACCCGACAGGCAGAGCTCGCATTCCGGAACCTCAAGAAGGAATTTACCGAAGCACCGATCCACCAGCATTTCGACCCGGCAAAGCCTATCATCCTCCAGATGGACGCAAGTGGCTTCGCAATCGCTGGTATTCTCAACCAGTACGACGGTTTCGGCATTCTCAGACCGGTCAACTTCTACTCGCGAAAATGCTCCCCTGCCGAAAAGAACTATGACACGTACGATCGGGAGCTATTGGCCATCGTGGAGACCTTGAGGCAATGGCGACAATATCTCGAGGGACCCAATCATAAGATCCTGATACAGTGTGACCACAAGAATTTCGAGTAGTTTCAAACGTCAAAAGTGCTTTCCCGGAGACAAGCGAGATGGGATGAGATCCTTTCATCATACGTCTTCGTTATTCAACACTTGGAAGGAAAAAAGAACCCTGCAGATGGACCATCAAGATGACCTGATTACGAAGAAGGCTACGAAAGACCTACTGCACGACTCTTGGCAACCCTGGCGGTCACCACCGTTGAGCCATTCAGTGATCTCCTACCCGCAATTAAGGCAGCCCAGAATACCGATCCACTAGCGACTGACATGAAGAATAAAATCGGTGGGCAAGACGGATCCAAAGATAAGAACACAGACATGCAGTGGAAAGTCAGCGCAGGAGCTCTCACCTTTGAGGGGAGAATATACGTGCCAGAAGCACTCCGCAACCAAGTGATAAGTCTTTTCCACGATAACCCTGAATCTGGTCAATTTGGAGCTCTTAGAACTGCTGAACTCGTATCTAGAGACTTGTATTGGCTAGGACTAGACACCACGGTACGAAAGTATGTCGCTGGTTGCGAAGTATGCCACCGAGTCAAAGCACCGCGCCACGCACGATATGGAGCTAATATGCCGCTGCCACCACCGTACCACCCCTGGGACGGAGTTACTATGGACTTTGTCACCGACCTACCGGAATCAACCAAGTCGGGATACACCGGGATTTTGTTCATAGTCGATTGATTGACTAAGATGGCGATCTACCTGCCATGCCGAAAGGATATCGACTCACCAGAATTGGCACGTATGTTTTTCGAGCATGTGATCTGCAAGCACGGCGTACCAAACAATATCGTCACCGACCGCGGAACGCAGTTCACCAGCCGATTCTGGACTCGAGTCTGCTCCCACATGAGCATCGACCACCGACTCTCGACTGCCTTCCACCCGCAGACCGACGGCCAGACCGAGCGGCAGAACCAGACCATGGAACAGTACCTCCGAGCCTTCAGCAACTATGAGCAAGATAACTGGGCCGAACTCCTTCCCCTGGCGGAATTGGCGTACAACAACTCAGTGCATGCTTCGACGAGGATGACACCGTTCTGGGCCATGTACCACCGGAACCCTGAGATGCAGTTCAAAGCACCGAAAGCGTCACATCTGAAGTCGGAGGACCAGGCGGATGCTACGCTCGAGGGATTGGCAGGAACGCATCGGACTCTCCGTGAAAACATTCTGGAAGTACAGCAGCGACAGACGAAGTATGCCGGCGGAAAGGAAATTACGTTCGACGTTGGAGACAAAGTATGGCTCTCGACCAAGCACTTCCGGACAACCAGGCCATCTAAGATGCTCGACTACAAATGCGCGGGCCCGTACACTGTGAGTAAAGTCATCAATAAGAACGCTTACAAATTAGACCTGCTGAAGAAGATGCGGAACCACAACGTTTTCCACGTGTCACAACTCGATCGGTACACACCCCCAGTCTCAGGCCAGCCATCGAGCGAACCTCGCCCGATGATCGTCGATGACTCGGAAGAATGGGAAGTTGATCGCATCCTCGACTCCAGACGGCGTTATCGGAAGCTTCATTATCTCGTTCAATGGGCCGGATATAGATATGTCCGTACCAGTTGGGAGCCAGCGGAAAACCTCGGGAATGCTCAGGAGCTGGTGGACGAATTACATCGCAGCCACCCAAGGAAGCCGCGATCGTGGAGGAAAGGGATCAAATTGGCGTTCTTTCTCTTTTCCTTTGTGATAGGATGCGGTCCAGTACAAATGGCCTTGGCACGGGTTTTACCACCTTCGGATCACAGTCAAGTGCAGGTGGAGTTTCCCTGTGCACCGCATCCGCACGACGATCGTGGGATTTGTTTCTTGTTTGTTTGTTTGTTTGCCTTTCTCTTTGTATGCGGATATGCTGCCCAGGAGGTCTGCGGCTAGAGAGGGGATAATGTAACGGCGAGGTCTTAGACCAGAGGTTAGGGTTGTTATGCTGGCACGTCATGCGGCCGGGTAAGCAACAACCTTAAATAGACTGCTCGTGAGGATTATGATCCTTACCGAGAATCTTACCACATACTCATACACATGCGACCACTCTGACTGTCCGCAACCGTATCCCTACAAGTATAATCTATTCTCTTACTTAGCCGGACGCGGGCATACGTGCCCTTACTGATATAATCAACCCCAAATATCTTACTGTTTCCTTATGAAACTCACATTTCTCTGGCTTCAAATATAATCCCGCCTCAAGCAACTTTTCCATAATCCACTTGACATGGCCAACATGTTCTTCCTCGGAATCACTATATATCAGAACATCATCCATACATCCTGATGCAAAATCATCCAAGGCCTATCGAATGGCATTATTAATATAGCCCTGGAAATCCGCTGGTGGATTTGTTGTTCCAAATTGCATTACAGTGGGTTCATATAGCCCATATCTTGTCCGAAAAGCTAACTTATGCTTCTCACCTTTCATAACCCGAAATAAATTATATGCTCCTTGTACATCCAGCTTAATATATATTCCGGCCATCTCTAGGAGATTCAATGTCTCGTTTATCAACGGCAGGGGATACCGATTTTTTATTGTCTTACTATTGATATCCCGCTAGTCGATACAGAATTGAAATCCTCCGCTTGGTTTCTTTGCGAACCATACTGTGGCGGCAAATGGTGATGATGACCGTCGAATGAACCCCTTGGACATATTTTTCTCAAGCCATTCTTTCAGTACGACCAACTCAGCTCTTGACATTGAATATAATGACCCCCATGTTGGTGTTTCCCCATCCTTTAATCGAACCTCGTGATCACTTCCGGGTCGATGTAGTGGTAATCTATCTGCTAACACCTTATTAAACAGCGGAAGAAATTCACGATACTATTCTGGAACAATCTCATCTAAGGGGCGTTCCTTCAAATCTTTTGCTTTTATAGCCTTATTAGTATCGTATAAAGATACTTTAAACACTGTAAGTTTCCCTTTCTTAACTGTACGGAAGAAAGAAGCCCCATTTAGCATCATAATATTCCCTTGAAAGGGTCTGGGAGCATCAGCAACAACTCTAGTTTCCGTCAGAAACACCCGGGTGTTCTGAAAGGCTCTGACGGCTCTGACGGAACCTCGTACCCTCTGACGGAGAATTACACGCTTCCCGTTGCATAGCAGAGCACCTGGGAGCGCCGGCGACATGTCTGGGAGCGCCTCGAATAACAGTTGAGCAGTCTGGGAAAAACAACATCTTCTTTGGGAACGCTGCTGGTGCACCTGGAACTCATAGCTACTACTAATCGTTCAACGATTTTTAAAACTCATGTATTCAGGATGTATTCTCATCTATGTATCTATGTATCTATATAGCTACCAATCTACAGACGGTATATCTGGACTAGCTGCAGGCGGTGCTTGAGAGCAATTCGAGGTACGCCTGAAAATGACGATTGAGTGAACTCAGAGATGCACTGGGAGGCCATGATCGAGTGAGTTTGGAGATGCACTTGGAGGCCGAGGTCGAGTGAACTGAGAGATGAACTTGGAGGCCGTGATCGATCGAGTTTGGAGATGCACTTGGAGGCCGTGATCGAGCGAGTTTGGAGATGCACTTGGAGGCCGAGATGGAGTGAACTCAGAGATGCACTGGGAGGCCATGATCGAGTGAGTTTGGAGATGCACTTGGAGGCCGAGGTCGAGTGAACTGAGAGATGAACTTGGATGCCGTGATCGATCGAGTTTGGAGATGCACTTGGAGGCCGTGATCGAGCGAGTTTGGAGAGGCACTTGGAGGCCGAGATGGAGTGAACTCAGAGATGCACTTGGAGGCCGTGATCGAGTGAGTTTGGAGATGCAATTGGAGGCCGAGGTCGAGTGAACTGAGAGATGCACTTGGAGGCCGTGATCAATCGAGTTTGGAGATGCACTTGGAGGCCGTGATCGAGAGAGTTTGGAGATGCACTTGGAGGCCGAGGTCGAGTGAACTCAGAGATGCACTTTGAGGCCGTGATCGAGTGAGTTTGGAGATGCACTTGGAGGCCGAGGTCGAGTGAACTCAGAGATGCACTTTGAGGCCGTTATCGAGCGAGTTTGGAGATTCAATTGGAGACCGAGATTGAGTGAACTCAGAGATACACTCCGAGGCCGTGATCGAGCGAGTTTGGAGAAGCAATTGTAGCAGGCTATGATCGAGCGAGATTGGAGGAGTACTTGGTGGTGGTCGATCTGGAGGCGGTCGATGGGAGGCACGCCAGGTGCTGAGACTCTATTAGCAACATTCAGGGGTCAACTCGAAATCGTGAGAATGAAGGGACGACAGACAATCTTAGGTGTATGCTGTACTCGGTGTATGCTGCACTCAGTGTTAACTCATGAT
>Ga0307514_10000440_pt1 | contig 90090 bp, 91 predicted proteins | sample 16_EM_MG_FD_203088 | JGI IMG/M metagenome (GOLD analysis project Ga0307514, IMG submission 203088) | Populus trichocarpa ectomycorrhiza microbial communities from riparian zone in the Pacific Northwest, United States - 16_EM | ecosystem: Host-associated > Plants > Roots > Unclassified | place... | reverse complement strand
AAGTGACTGGCCAGCTCACGGAGTGTGTAGGCTCCGTGAACTGATTGGTCAGTTCACGTAGCCCAGTTACTCCGTGGGTTGACCGGTCACTCCGCGGACTGACATCCTCCATGAACTGACTAGAACAGTTTATAGACGCAATGTGCCCATTCTGGAGGAATCACGAGGCCAGTGTTGCCTTCGGTGAGGGCAACCCACGGATTATGCATGTCCGGTCCTATTGTCTCAAAAAATGTTCCTTGGTAGGCTATATTCTGAATCTTCCAAAATGCGAGCGTGTTGACCCATTCATTATAAATCCCATAACAGATCTTCCCTTTTGGGACAGCTAGAGTATTCATATCATCCTACCACCAACTGGGAATGTGGGTGGTAAACCACAGTCGACGTGGGTATTAACAAAGCAATATTTTGGTGGTTCCAAGTTAAATCTTCTTTTCTCTAGAGACCCACCGGGTGTGTGTGTATTGAAGTCGACATCATCTGGTCCCCAAGCATGATTGCACCATCGATTTCGGGCTTGGAGATAATATTTATGGCAGCGTATTTGCACCAAGTTGCAAATACAAAGTTCTTGCCCACACTTTACCAAAGACAAAGAAGCATAAGTCTGCTAAAGAGAATTAAGAAAAAAGGAGATAGCTAGTTTATTTCCCCAATCTAAGTAAGGCTCAACCCCAACAGGCTAGCCCAGCAGATTACAATCAACTAGTCTCTGTGTAAATACACAAATCAAAGTTTTTTTCCGGCGTCTACTGAAAACACAGCTCAAAATTCGCTACTTGGACTACTTACTGGTGTAGCAAAATTTGCCTAGCGTAATGGTTCCGAGACTAGTATGGTTTAAGGGTGAGTGAAATAAGTGGTCAATTGTAGCCGGCTATAGTTCTTTTCATGAATCCTTGCACTGCAATACGCTGCCGTAATTCCAAGAGGTGCTTCTCAATTGCACTCTTCCCACCGCAATTAGCAGGCAACATCCACAACCGTACACCCAATTCTGGTAACAGAGATAGAAAGAGACATTATCGCTTCTAAACTTCGTTCACAGTGCCCACTACCCATTTCCAACATAGAACGTGGCGGAGGATTCTCGGGGCAAGCATCGGCAGTGGAGACTGGGGGTATTTTCACTGACCCTGTTAGTGATGATTTCGGCGGAGATTTTGACAGGAAACGCGTCTTGTTATTGCTCTGTTAGCTTTATTGTTGGAATAGTCTCGGGAACCCTGACAATCTACTATATACGCAAGTAGCACTGATCCGTGCACGCAGACTCAACATGTCAGCCCTCAGCTACCTCTAATGGCTCCCCTGTGTACTGCTCTACCCAGTCCTGCTCTGCCATCCCCAGTATCCGAGTCCGACTCTGACATTCCTCCGATGGCTTTCACGATGGCGATGACGTCATTTCCCGTCTTGAAGACTCCCTCATGAACTCATCAGCCCTACTATCTCGTCTATCCGCCGTCGGTTTTTCATCTATAGTTCCTTGGGGCCGCCGAGCATCCGCCTGGTCAACTTTACCGAGTCCCTCTGCGTGCTGTTCGCTCCGGACAGCCAGCGGTTTCCTGGCACGCCGCGGAATGTCGTTGCGCCGGAGCTCCCCCTGGAACTGTCATTAGATGTCACTATAGCAATCGGCTCCCTTCTAGACCATCCCTTCCACCATCTGCCTTAGCGGTTTGCCGCGATAGCGTACATTTGTTGAGATCTGTGGGTTAGTAGATGTCTCGCTCAATAGACCCAATTTCTGTGCTTTGATAGATTCTCGCGCTGCCTTTCCTTCATTTCTAACAGAGTTACTTGAATTAACATTCACACCATCAAGCAAATAACTGCGGATCCACCCAATACCTGTATATCACCTTGTATACTTGGAACGGCTTCGCTGCGCCAGCCTGATTCTACTACAACAAAAGTTTTGATTCAGGAGGTAATCAAGGCATTGGTTGCTTTAGATTTACCAGCTGGCCGAGAACGACTTACAGACCCGGAAGTGCATTCATGCGTGTACAGCAGTACGCTTTTTGCTATGGGTTTACGGTGATGTCATTCATATATAGATACGACATGTGTCTTTTTCGATTCTTATTGGTCAGAATTCTGTGACTGAGTGGCTGATAGTGGCAAGTATCAACCACATGAACTCATATAACTATACCCTCTTTCACATCCCAGTTTCAGATTTATGATATCTCTAATATTGGTGTTGTGACCCATTCGTGGTAGCCGACCATCCATGGACAGGGCAGTTCTATGAATGGGACAGGTGAAAATAAGGTATGCAAATTAAAAAATAGCTTCGCTTATAAAATAAGTTTTACTGGATATTTCTTTTGCAAATCCATTTGCTTCGCTTCGCTGCCATATATCTCATTTATAAGTTTACTGGCTTCGCTGCACTGCTATATATTTCTTTTGCAAGTTCATTGGCTTCGCTTTGCTGACATATATTTCTTTTAGTTATCTTTGCTTCACATTGTTTCTATATATCTTGTTTTACAAGTCAGTTGGCTTCACTTCGCTATTTTACTGACTTTATCTGTACTTATTTTACTCAGCTAACTTTACCAGCAATTAAATTGCTGACTCTCAATAGTCCTATTAGTGGCGTGAATTTAATTTACATAACTTATTTTTATTTGTCTCATTCATGAGTCAGAACATTGGGTAAGTGGTTGTGGATTAACACCATGAGCAATTGTCATGGCATGATGGGTTGGACACACATGCCACGGTTCTTTATAGTATTGAAATTTATTACTATTTTATTCACTATGTGCGCCATCGTGCTTCACCGCAGCAAATCGCTGAGGGGAGGGATAGTGGAAGGGATATTTGGAGGGTGCCGATGGCAATCGACGTGTGGGCGCTGGGGTGCACCATCTACCAGCTACTTGGTGCGGGCGGTCTATTCGTCGGGGTATCCGGGACTTTTGCAAACTATATATTGGATATTATATCATAGTGCTTCTGGGAGGGGAAAAGAATGTTCTGCAGAGGTTCTAGAACGCTTTTAGAAGTGAGGGAGGCGAAATTAGGACGAGAGGATTGCGTAGGTGTGCGAAGACCCAAGGTATGTTCCGTGGTGCCGTTAGGGAAGCAGTAGGAGGCGGTTGTGAGAAAAGACATCACTACGGCATTTGTCATTGAACCGGTCGACAGGGTGCCGGCGGCGGCAATCTTCGCATATCGTAGCTAGGGTGGGAAACCAGCTTCTCTCATGTGTAATTTGCAACTTCGCTATCCCTGCACCCTTTTTGGCGTTAGGGTGTCTGGGGGATCGTCGCTCCAAGAAGAACTAATCCTGCACCTTCTTCCTCATGTTCTCCATCAGACCTAACGCAGCTATAACAAGAGGACCTCCCTATAGCTACTTCATCCGGATACCGCGTAGGTGGACCGTTCATGCAAGCAAGCACTTTGAATATAAATAGGATTGGAAACCATTCGACAAAGACACCTAAAATTTCATGATACGCTACGAGTTTTTTGATGCAAAGACAAGCCAACGATGAAGTCGCGCAGGACCGACTTATAAAATAATCTTGCATGCAAGTCACGGACCAGCACGACGATAACAAGAGGATCAATCAGGTTTCTAGAGACAAAACAATCGTATACTTATACCCACTCCGAAAAAGCAATAATTAATATATTGTGTAGAGCAAGTTGTACTCAGAACATACGGGCAGGCGGGGACTCCGTATTTTATTGTGAGCTTGTGTGAATCTCATTCGAAGGTTGCCAATATGTAGCCGCAACAGCCGGCCGAGTCGGCATCGAGATTTTGAGATCGTGAATTTATTACATGCATTATATTTTACAACTAAGTACGAGAAATGCGATCTTCCCGATTTCGGTATTTATGGCTGTCGACCTTCCGGTTTTCGCTCTGGCGAACTCTAGCGCCGAATCGGCAGCATTAATACCATGTCACTTGGCTGCTGGGCCAAAGCTTGTGATCGAACTTTGTTATGGCGGCGTTTGCACAATGCGATATATATCGTACCTGACCCACCCGTACTAGAATGCATGAATTCCCTATTCTCCTCTATTTCGCCTTCTTGTTCCATACCAACCGTCAGCCCTTTTCGCTCAACTCGTATCTTTACAAATTCAAACTAATCCCGCTTAAGCCGTCCTTTAACCTTAGGTGGGAACCGGATGGGCGTGGGTGCGAGGGCAGATTTCCATACAGTGCGATAATAAGTTCTTTAGGCAAGGATGAATCCTGTTTTCTTCGCCGGTGCTTCCTTCTTGCTAACCCACCATCATTCTGTCAACCCTAGCCCACTTCTCACTTCAAGACATCATTTATCTAACGTTATCCTCGACCACCAATCGACAACCTCAAACTTGGGCAAAATCCTAATACCGATTGCCCTAACATCTTTCTGCGCGCACCAATCACTCCACTCCTCATATCTACCACCAGCTGTCCGCACTACTGTACACACCCCTGTCACTCACACATGAATCCCAGCACCCCGCAGCCTATCTTGACCACCCCGCAAAAACCGATCGAGCGATACGCATCCACGTATGCCTAAACTGAATAACCGGCTTGTGTGACTTTTGGGCGCACTCTCTGGCATACTGTGTAGGCGGGCAAAGAGGCGGGCGTGTCGACGAGTGCGCAGATGCCTTAATTGTGCGCAGATGCCTTGTGAATGCGGGAATGCATGTTATGTGGGCGCACACCCCCACTCATACGTCAACATCCCGCGTATGAAATCAGTATAAAGCTACTGTGAAACGATAGGATATCTGGGCAATGTTCAGCATCGTGAACAACTACATCTATCTCTCACAGTACGAAAACAACTATCGTCTCAGCAAGCAGTCGAGAGACTAAAATCTCTAAGCAGCGAAGAAATATTTCCCCGGAGAGATCAGATGGAGAGTGGGTTGTGCGGGTTGTTCGAGAATGCCACCATGCTGACATGATAAGGCTCGGGAGTGGTCAGATCCAGAGGCTCGCATACCCTCTTAGAAGTCAGATCGAGAGCACCCCACAACTTGGAGTCCCTCAATTCGCGTCCAGCCCGTATCCCTGCAGATCGCCCACGATGGAGCCCGCAACATGAGGAGTTTGAACAAGAAAACAGTGCTAAAGCCAACGTCGGCGAACTAGGACGAAGACTGAAGGAGTTCAACCTAACTTCAACTTTCAAGTTTGGAGGCAAGTTCCTTTGAAATCATTTCCTGGAGTTGAAAATTGACTGAAACGCTATTGGGCACGTAGGCGAACCGGATTGTACCCTCCCTCCGAAAGCCCTGTCTAATGTAAAAAGATACTCGCGTTCAAAGTTTTACTGCGCCTGGGACTCGGAGGAGGATACCGAAACAAATAACTTGGAAGAATACACAACACGATCGGACACTGGACCATACGGGATTTGGGACTTTGACGCTGCGCATATTGGCAGGCAATACGCAGGTGGGACGAATTCAAAAAGGCGAAAAATAAATTCTGGACGTACCTCGGGAGGCACTGGTACCGACGACGAACTACCGGACGGCGATGACGAGAGTAACCCAGATGAATCGCCATCTCGCCGGGGTGGAGGTGGAAAGCGGCCCGCTCAGAAAGCCCCTCCCGCCCAGGACAAGACCTTGTTAAAACATTATGCGTGCCCATACTTTAAGAAAGACCCTACCAGCCACCATGGATGTAGATCTTGGGGGGCAGCAGAATTACACCGAGTCAAGTGCGATCCCTAGATCTGTTCCGTATGCCGTACTAATTTGAGACTGTAGATTTCACGTTCTTCGGACGCATTTAAAACATATACAGTGCCCTCGGTGCGGACATCGAACCGGCGAGTATCATGAACTCTTTAAACATCAGAGGAATAGTGACTGTCCTAAGTCCGAGCTGATCCCCCTAGAGGAGGACACCAAACAAAAGGCGCAAAAGCTTAATTGCAAGGGTCTCTCCTGGAAACAGATATACGCACGCCTTTTTGGATGCCCTAGTGAAGATGCTCCAGATCCATGTGAGTAAATATCCCGGGCTTTGGAATTTTCACAACTGAAAAGCCCTTAAAGATGTCGAGACACCTGCTAGTCAACCAGAATGCTGTTCAAATACATATATAGACTCTACTGAGAACCTTTCCGACAACACTCCGAATCGTCAAGTACCAGATTTTGGGACATTTGTTGGAGACAGGCTTGTCCCAGAACTGCAGAATCTGATTAGGCTACATTTGCCGAAATTACTTGCGGAGTATCAAGCTATCAGTGAAGGTGATTTTAACGTGATAAGTACTATTAATGAATCCTGCTAATTTTGCGAATACAGGCTCGAGCGCACCACAATACATGAATCGGCCATCTGATAGTATGAGTAGTAAGTTCTTTGATGTAATAATATGAGAGGGCTACAGTGTTGACATTTGGGTTACTCTCCAGGTAGTACAACAAATACATCTTCAAGTTCAAATCCGTTCCCGATGAGCCCATGGCGCAATAGCACAGCAAACGATCAGCCAGACCCAAACCTAGGTCAATCGTTTCAGCACTTAAGCTCACCGTTGTCTGGATATGAATTCGGTGCCCCTACTCCGTGCGACCAGGTGCAATATGCCAACGGTTCCCACACAAACACCGACTTAGCAGTGACTGCTGGCCTGGGCTTTGATGGCGGGGATTTTGATTGCAGGAGTTTGTGGATGGAGAATTGTAATTACCTGGAGTAGGACGGATTCATTTTTGGTGCGGTCTTGCGTGCGATATCTATATTCATAATTATCTTCAAATTCTTTGCTTTATCGTTCTTGTGTATCTCTTACGTTAACGCATCGCAAAGAGATACACAAGGATACCTCTTTGGTCTTTTTTCTTCTCTTTGGATCAGTTAGTCAACTCAGGATATGATCATGATTGTACGAATTCAAAGCCTCTACCAAAATTTGTTTAATCTATTAATTGGTCTGTGACTGTATTTGAATCAAACTGTCCGTAGAACCTATTCCGCGTCCAGATGCAGCTAGATCAGCTAGATAGTCTCGTCTCCTAATAAGTCTTGACATCTCGCCCTCAGACGAAAACCTTTGAGGGCTCTCTATCAATCCATGCAACTTGATACGAATTATTGTGGGCAAGACCTGTTTGGTTAGCGAATGGCAGCCGTTCGGAGGTCCTCTTGCGAATATACATAGTCGGTCAAGCCTTTTCTCCCACAGCTAAAAATAGGCAATGTCTTTAAAAATTTCCAGATTTAGTGGAACTGTTTTATATACCTCCCTTCAACCCCCAGAATTTTTTCGAGATTTGAAACTAAGTTCCCTTGTGCGCGGTGATGAGTGAATCTACTAGCCAAATCTGGAAACATGAGAAGGCACACATGGAATTTCCCAACGTACATTAGCTAAACAAGCACTAGCTATAAAAACAAATTATTCATCCACAATAACCCTTATAAGTACTTGCCAGTATTAAGGGCATGAGGCAGCTTGGACACATGTAACCACATTGAGCTTGTCTTACACACTCAAGATGGGTCGAAAATTGGAGTTAGACGCCCTCGCACCTCCGGAAACAGGTAGAAACCGCAAGCGATCAAAACGAACCCGGATATGGATGCCCCAACAGTTATATGGCCGGTGAAACTGCGCCAATCAGCTTGAACAGCTTCTGTTAGGACTCCGGAACTTGGCTGGCGAAACTATTTTCATCCTCACTCGATTGAGTCAAACCCTACCTCTCGACAGCTTTCGATTTTACGCCACAACAAGCGCCATTGAAAGTACTCTCCTACTCATCGGCCCCAAAATCCGAGGGTGTCATTTTACATAACTGTTCATCGAAAATTTCACGAAGGTTTCTCTACTTTATACCAGATAATATTATTCACGTTGATATGCAATAATTTAGATTTGGTTCTGCCGAGTGGTTTGAGTTATTAAAGTCGCTAAATTGACACTCCGGATTGGACTCCTTACTTAAGTACATATTGATATCATAGCCTCACTTAAAGTTATACAAGAAGCGCAGCACCAGAAACAAGAAGTCAGCATCGAAATGGGAACGGGGCGATCCAGTGCAGTTGCGACAGTGGAATGGGATCTGGAAGAATCTAGGTCAAGAAACTTACCACGCTCCGGACATGTCGAAACAGCATTACTTGAGAACCCAAAGTACAAAACCGCGGCAAACACAATCGCTCACTCATTATGCAACTAAGTTCTTTGTTGCATATATGGACTGCTTCCCTGACGTACGGCTTATGGGCTTCAGCTGGGCTGATGGGGATCATGATCTCACGATGATGATGGTCGTTCCAGACTCAGCTGGAGATGCTAGCTGAGTGCGCATGCATGCGTACAAGGCATACTCTGAATGCCGTATATAAGATCACACGATTGTCCTGTAGTTTAGAAAAAAAGCTTCTAGCAATCAGTATATTCAACATTCTTCACAAGGTGAGCATGCTGCGAAGAGTGAGGAATTTCATGCACCATGTAAATTGCGGCGTAATGAATAAGTTTATCCATCTTAGAAACTTTCGTACGCCTTATGAACAAGCTTAAGGGGGAGGCTGGAGACGTAAGGGGAAATCTAATGTCCCATATCCGAAGCTGTATTTTAGCTTGAACCCCGTCCTATGCTAGCAGGATTCGTGTTATTTTACGACGATCCTTAATACATTATTAAGTCGCTCTGTTCAAATTGAGCTGTACGTGTCATTATTGGTTCCGGCCTCTCGGCTACGCATCTTTCCGGCTTGCAGTATCACCAAAACTTTAGTTGTAAGGCTAGTCTCCCTTCATCGTATATGACCACTGCTTGTCGCCTTACATCCCCAAGCTTGTCTTGATTACATACCCAGTCTAGAAGCAAGAAATATCTAAGGCGGGATGCATGATGTCTACGTATGTTGCCGTGATTTGATAGGATTTGTCTATAATAGACATGATATCAAATGGCGAGAACTATTCTAGTTACTAAGCTGATTTTCTGAATCTCTGTGTCGGATTGATATAAAAGCACCCTTAAAGAGCTTGATAGCCACATCAATTCATCATCTCACCAGCTTTCAGCAAGCTTTAGCATACTTAAGTATCTAAGTAATCAGGATGAAACAGAGCCACCTTCTCGCACTATTTTCTCTCCTCTTCCTCGTAATTGGGGTGTTTGCCGGCGACGGTCGCAGACTCGGGAAACGGCAACGCACTCTTACAACCAAACTGCCAACTACTACTGTCACCACCACAGCCACTAGTACTGTCACTAGTACCACCACAGCCACTAATACTATCATGGGCACCACCACTGCCATTAATACTGTCACAAGTACCAGTACCACCACTGAAACCTCTGTCTCTACTGAAACCGAGACCATAATCACAACTACAACAACGGTCGAGACTACCCAAATCACCACAACCGAGCAAACTACAATCACAGAAACTCTCCCATTGACATCAACTCAAACAACGACGACAACGCAGACTAAACCAACTACAACCACAGTGACTCTCCCATTGACAACTACCCAAACGACCACATATACGCAGATTGATCTGACTACAGCCACCGAATATATCACAAGCGGTACTACCACGTTTGTCACAAACATAGCCACAACTACAACCACAGCAACAACCACAGACACCACAACAAAAACAACAACAGAAACCGGTACTTGTAGCGTTACATCCCCGACACTTTGCCCACCCCTTTCGAGTGGAACCATGACTCTCACAGTAATTCAAACCACCGCCCCTTTTTACCTAGCTAACGTTTTCCAAGTTCGATGACGACCCGAATCTTAGCACAGACTACAAGTCTCCTTTCCCTCTTGAATATAAGTCTTTCTCGTTCTCTGGCTCCGCTGGGTGGCTCCTGCTTAATGGCCAATCACCATCTGCCTCGACATCTGAGCAACGAGGAGTCCTTAGCTCCCCGTATGCGCTTCTCTCTCAATCGTATGGTATGGTACGGTTCGGTGCAACAAACTTCACGTTTGATCTTGAAGAATTCTACGTATTCGGCTGGACCGAGAGGATTGGCAATCCCCCAACATTGACTATGACTATACGTACCAATAAGATGGGCCAAAAGGCATACCCATACGCTTTGCCAATTCGAAATGGCCAAGGCGAGTTAATGAAGGTTGGTAGTGCGTTGGGAGACATTATGCAAGGTATCAAGTGGGTGGAACTGGCGGTTTGGAGGGCTTGGGATTGGACCAAACCAGGTGTTGAGGGAAATCCGGTAATGGGATGGACGATGGATGATATACTTGTGAGGAAGAGAAAAAGCTGCGGAGAACCGGGCTCTGAATGGGAGCAGCTGAGGAAGAGGGGAATTGTATGGTAATCAACGTTTAGGGAAGGGGTTGTCTCGAATTACAAGATTTTTGTCGCGCAAGACCGCTGCAGCGCTGGTAGCGTTATATATCCCTGGGTGCTGTGTACCCCACAAAGTGCCACCCGAACAACCATTTTCTTTGCTCCAATTTCCAGTGTCGATTATGCGGCAAGTATTTAGGAGCGAAAGATATGATACCTAATAGCTTTCTCAGATTCCGCACAACAATGTTACTAGCCCCGTATCCGTTATGTACCGTAATAACTCACTTAAGAGGTTATACCGCCCGATACGGTTAGCGCCAATATTTTCACTAGCTAAAGTAATTTTTCAGAAATTAAAATGTTTACCCAGGCGTCGCCAAGGTACAAGACAGCCTTATTTCGGGCATTCTACCTACCATATATAGTAATTAATACTCCCTAGCCGTATTGGGCGGCGTACATCTTAAGTGAGTTATTACGGTATATGTGGTGCCTATGGGTAAGGAACCTGTAGAATCACATCTACATCAGCCGTAAGTTGTAAGCTATACTAGGAAGTCGTCGCAGCTTTGCAAATTATATGTACGTGCCCGTCGCGGGCTTCTAAGCGTGAGATCAATCAAGATGTGTAGCTCTTCAGTAAAAACTGCCGATGACTCTCAATATTCTTCCGAAAGTGTTACCTACGCCACTAACACTTGTACGTACAACTCCCAATCCCCTGTGAAAATCCATCGATCTTACGAAACGGCAGGGGTATTTCAAGACGAATGTACATACATTTCACGAGCTTAGGGTGTAGTTCAATCCCTCCTATCCAAGCCTGTGGCCATGTCCAAAAGCTTGACTCTTGCCAGTACCAGCCAGCCACATTATGCATTCGCCGTTAAGTATTATAATTGCATCTCAAGTCTAGTTGTCTCCATATTACAGCGCTCCCATCACTTATTCCAAAGAACAGCAAAGCAATGCGCGAGGGAAAAAGAAATTGCGATGGTTGAAACGCGGGAACCTGCATCGTATAAACTCCCGAAGGCGCTCGATAACGAGGGTATAACACTGCCAGTGTAGATCAAGGCTTCCAGTGCTTGAGACCTGTGAAATACGGTAAACCATCATGGAGATTTGTAGCTGGCTTTTCTGTAGATATCCGAATTTACGGTTGCCAGTGATCGCCATGTGCATATATACTGTCCCCAAAACCCTCAGCGAAAGTTTGAATCGCCTCATGAACTGTGGAAATAGGCTAAAGATCAGCTCATATACTGCGGATACAGCCGGGTGCACATTCACCATTCAATAGGTGGACTAGTTTTGCCGGATATTGATGATCCACAAGGTGCACTTTTCAGCACATGCACAGAATATTACGCCCTTTTCTGAATTTAAAGTGACCTTGAGAGGCTAATCCAGCATCGAAGTATGGCTGCAACTCAAACCCCCGTCCATTCCCGAAAGAAATTGGCCAGTGATAAATCATGAAATCATATCCAGTTACCACACCAGGTCCCAGAGGGATGGATATTCTGCTCGGCAGTTCAAATGGTGACTCTAAATAGATAAATTAGATGTGTCGGCAGTTAGATTCCGGGGATTATCTCATGTGTAACAGGCCGCCGCACATACTCTACAGAAAGTGCAAATTCAAGGCAACCGGAAATTTTTCCGGGTGTATATATATGCAATTGGACTCACAGGATATGCGTGGTGCTTTCCAGCTTTGGGGAGGTACCAGCATAATAACTCCTGTGGAAGGCTGAGAAGCTGCTAGGTTGCAATTGGGATATGCCGGTGGTATGAACACCGAGTGCATGTTGTGCTCCAGCATCTACAGCAAAGCCGATAGGGCTATATTTAAACGTATTATACGCCACGTCATGTCAGGCTATAGCTAGCACAATGCAAGGAGTGACTTTGAGGGAATGATTTTGAGTTACCAAGCGATGACAGAAACGACGTTTGTTATTCCACACACGTTTCAATACTAGTAAACTCCGCCATGTCATGGTCGCATTTTATAACCACATGTGCGTAAGCGAAGAGCCTTCCACGTTTCAAGACCATGCGTAGTGAGCATGGCTTTGGCCCACGAAGCGATAATAGTTGAAACTCAGTTAATTTTTTGACATTGATCTACAAAGGAAAGAAAAAACCATGGCCCACGCATGCCCCGAAATGCTATTCAAGTATTGACAAAACGCAAAACAAAAAACAAATACCATCAGCTACATGTATATACTTGATGCTAAACATCGCAATCAACATCACAGCCACACAAAATCATACGCAGCCTGCCACTGTCCCCACGGACTCGTTCTCCTCCGCTCCCTCTTCTCCTCTTCGCTCACGAACTTCAGCCAAAGCCCATCTCCTCGTCCGTCTGAATTCCACCCCCGCTTTCCCTCATCATACAACCGTCTTCCTCCTAGTGTCATCGGCACCATCTGTCCTTCCCTAATTTCTACTCTGAATCTGGCTGCCTCATCTCCCGCCGTCGTTTTTGCAACAAGTAGCTTACCATTGTTCTCAACGACGTAAAGGTCCGTCCCTTTAAGCCTCATTACAAACACTCCCCCCTCACTTACGATGCGTATCTCAACATCTTGCATATACCCCTCGCCTCTTCCTAGTATGTTCCACGATGACTCTGTTGCGAAGATCTCTGCAGCGCCAAAGATATCGAGGTTGGATTGGAGGTAGATAGGGCCACGCCGGATGCCGTGGGCTATGCTGATATCTGGATTGTAGGTCGCCCTTTTGTAAGTCTTGATGTAGAAATATAGACCGCCGTGAAGTGCTGTGTTTGGCGGGCATCGGGCGAATGGGTTTGAAGTCACCGACTGCGCATGTGAGCCGTTAGATATTGATGTAATATGACAGACATTGAGGGAAAAATGGGATGAAAGGAAATGAACGACTTACTATGGGGTCATCCTCGATAGATGGCGAGGTCGGATAATCATCCATATCTGGTACAAGGAAGACAACAGAGGTAAAAGAATACCGATAAAATAACTTAGTATCCGGAAAGTCGGGGCCTCTGAAGGGGCTTTATCCTTTCCCACAAGATTACCACTTGTCTGACTACTTCGCTTAAGTATAGCGCAAGCCGGTGGCGGAAGAGGAGGAGGAGGTGGTGGTGGTGAAAAATGATCTGTATGGATCTATAGACAAGAAATGATGAGATTGATCAAAGTGAAGAACAGTTCTGGGTCCGTGTCTTTCTATTTTTTAGGTTTGATGAATTCCGATCCTTTGGCAATGTATATACGATTGGAGGGGCAGGAATTGATGCCTTTAACCTCCCCAGTGTAACTTCTACACACGGCAACGACGTAGCTTTCATGCTAGTTTGTCAGTTCCAAGAGAATTACAAGGGCTTTTGAGACGCACAACAGTGTATGTATTTCTTTGTACTATTGCCGTCTGTGCGATACTGTACCAGAGCTGCATCTGTCATCGCCTCAAACTATTGCCGAATAGCCTTGCTTGCTCCGACCCGGCACATAATGCAAGCAAAGGCCAGCCTATCGATCTTAGGAGTTTTTAAGCTTGCCCCAGGATCGAGCAAACTGCAACTACGCGTTGACAATTCCACCTACAACAACAACCCAGTCCCTTTTTTTTGCTATCGTCACTGCAGCCCAATAAACTGCCAACATAGAAACGACACGTCAAATACTGCACAAGCAGCGGCACAAACTCGCGGTAACCGCTATGTCCGTTATGCCTGATTCATCCCCAGTTCGATTCTGCTCACAACGTTCCTCCGCTTGCCGGTTTATTGCAGGACATAGCACACAAGGATCCCACATGTAGCGTGCTCACGTGGGATGTGCTAGAATCTTCGGCAATCGAAAACCCTTGGGAGATTGCACTAGGATCGAGATCAAATCATCCTCCCGTTTCTTGCCCTGGGTTGCGAGGTAATGTGGTGAGCTATTAGACCAGGAAAGGAAAGAGGCAACGACAAAGCGAAGCATAAGCCATTCCAACATCTAGATGTGCAGATCTATCTGCGTCGGCAAGATCGGACAAGCCATCTGAAATGGGAGTTGGCATGTTGGGGGGCAAGTTTTCTCGAAACCAAACACCTTTCCGATAGTCTATGCCACATCAGGCCTAGTTGTGAAGAAACGGCCTCTTGAAAGAACGGAATTCTGCCGCCGCATAACTTTCGCACGCTTAAAAGTTGGGGTCTGATTACGATCTGCATCTGTAAAGCTGCAGGTCGGTATCATCGCTTACCTTTGTACGGCAGGACCAAGCGGATGAAAGATTTGAATGGGACTGTCCAGTGAGCCGGGTCCCTAGCTAGACTCTTAGCAGAAGGTCACAAAAAGCCCAGAACAAAGTTTGGAGACGTATGCGCTGTTGCACGTACATATCGCATTTTGCATGTCTCACGTATCATCCCAATTGAGCTTGTTCAGGAACGTTTTGACTACTATCGTCTGATATATATCACATTGAATCACTCATCATCGGCTCCCGGAGAGACAGCGCTATCAAGCTACATTGGATTTCTCACTAGTTCCTCGTTCGATGTGAATTGAGTGCATTAACACGGCAAAGTTATTCGAGACTAATTCTTGAATACGAAAATTATATTTATCTGTAACCTATGAATTCTGCGATGCTGCTGCTGTCAGAGTTAGCGGACGTAAGTGTGATACAAAAAATCGCCGGGGCGGAATCTCCAACTTCTGGCCAGCGCATCCTGAATCTGAAGCCTATTGATTGCAAGCTAGCTATGTGCTGGGAGTCTGTGCCCACTCTTTGCTTCCAGCGCGATGATTTTGATTATTTGGTCTCTGGAGGTGCAGCTTTGGTAGGCATGAAACAGGCTTCACAACCTAGGGATCCGAGTTTAGCGGTGTTCCAATGGTTTTAGATTGTTAAAAGCCACTAAATCTCTAGTATGAATGAGATCTGTTGCTCGGCAAGAGGGAATCAGATTTTTCGGCTGCCCCAAATCAATTGAACCAATCCAAGAACCAGTATCGGGAGAGGTAGTGTACGCCACATGCAAGGTAGTTCACAGGGTTTATGCACGTCATGGAACGTCAAGTACGTTAGGCCTGTTTTCGTGCCCAGCTACCGGACTACCTTCGACGTCAAACGAGCCCCGAAGTTGAGTGAGACATACTGGACACGGCAGACAAACCAGCTATAGATCGCGAAGATTCAGACTGTGTTTTCGATCCTACTTGTATTTTTTTTTTATCGTTCGCGTCGCAAGAAAGTTGAGTTCTAAATCAGCGTTATCACCACTGGTTTCTGCACACCTACATTCTATCGTAGGATATGAACGGACCTTTCAAGATTGTCTTGTCGTGAAGGCACCTTTGAGATAAGCCCGGCAATTAGCGGAGCATCTTCCAACGCGGGTAGATACCTCCAAGTTGATGTGCGAATTAGAAGGAGGAGTCAGTCGACAAATCCTCCGCCTAAACATAGCCCGCAGGGCCGTGGGCCTTCTCCACATTCCAGGATCCAAATCGGGCGTACGCGTTAAGGAGTGAAAAGTAACATAGCATTCGTCTGAACTCAGACCGTATGCTTTTACAACCACAAATTCATGGGTGATTAATAAACAAGTTCCGAACATCGCTATAGCCTCCGGACGTGTCAACATTCAACACCGGAAACAGAATTCATCAAATGTAGTATTAGAACTTTTACTGACGATACACGATTATGAAAGTTAACGTCGCAGTTTGAGTGCCCGACAACTATACAGACGTAGAAAATGTGTTCCAGACTGGCTTAGGACGTCTCTACGTCCATCGATGCAACTTGGGAGACTGGAGCATTCCCTTATCGTCATCAGTCGCGCAGATTGCGCCGTAAAATAAGGTTGGAGAGTTAAGATTTTCAGGACGATAACCAACCAAATACAGTACTAACGAGTAGTATCCAGTTGCACTTGTGCCACCGAATTGGGTCCCCCAGATACCTCGAAGCCTACTGATCAGATCGCATCACCTCATAGGGTAGCAGCAGCCGGTGACGGAATTTGACAGATAAACAGCACAAGCTACTGCCATAGTCTTTAGTTAGTGTCAGTGTAGGATAGTACTTCAAAGTGGACACGCTGTTATTCACAAAACCTGTCCAACTTTCCAACAGAGTTTCACTATCGGGATTTGACCAGATGTGACTATCGCCGCGCTGTTTGTCTATTCATACCCAATAGTTGTTCCTTGCTTCATGTTGAGTCAGTGGAGCCCCGGGAGTCAGACGTTAAAAGGAAATTGGAATGCGAGATCTGCGCGCGCCAAATGCTCCATGTTAATCAGCTGCAGGTTCTATACAGCCACTAAAGACTTACTGTATCTCCGTTCGAAGAATGGTTTAACGGGTGGCTGCAATTTTAGTTGATGGCAAATCCATTGCGGGTGCTTGATTCATTTCATAGTGACATCGTGTATTATATTTTGTGTACTCTATGTGTGGAAAGACAAAGGTGCATAAAGCTCCTGTACCTACAATGTTTTCTCAAATGGTTGGCTGTCAAAACATCCGGTTTCCCATCCGCCGTCACATGCGGCAGTAAAAATCAAGAAAAACCACAGTACCAAGGATTCCCCCGCATGGTCACCCCCCACTGCAGTACTAACTTGGTGATATCATGCTTGAATATGGCTGAGCGGACGGGAAGCCTTACTTTATGATTCTATGGCCGTAACTTCTTGTCGTCGCGTTATTAAGGAGTAAGAATTGGTACACTGTAACTGGAAGGGAAAGAAATAGGCGACTGTAATGTACCGACAGATGAAGATAGGACGCCGTTTGTCATTTGAGGCTACTAGCACGAGCTAGAAGTCTTCTTTTGGAGAAGTTAAGCTACCACGGTCGCGCTCAGTCCTGGTGCGGGAATTCAAGCCACATCATTTATCTTTTTTCGATTTCGGACCTTCTCCGCTATGGCCTGTGCCTCTCCTCTTCCGCTCTTGTTTCTCTCTGTTTGAAAGTAGGGATTAATTGCTTCTAATCATTCTGGGTTCTATCCTATATCACAGGTTCACGGTTAGCCAGGCTAGACGAGAGGCCTTGAATTTTTAAGACCGTGATCACCCCCAATCTTAGGCCTAAGAACCCATCCTGAAGTTTCCACTCCGATCGAAAAGCATATACTACCTTCATTTCTATCACTCGACGAGGCCAAGAACACCTTCCAACGCTCTCTTCAACTACATGTTCCTGCTGCGTTCTCAACAGCCAGGGAGCGGTACCGGTAATATCCTTGACGAGTATAGTTGTATACTTGACCTAAGAACCGAAAGTGAATTTGCTGCAGGTTTCGAGCCCACAACCTTTGGTGTTTACAGCACCACTCCCTGCCAATCTAGAAGCTCTTGTTTACTCAATATCCTGGATCGCCGAACTCCCAATCCATACATATGGAGTTGCATCGGCCGGCAATTTGGGCCTACGCAGACGGCTTTAAACCTATAACTCTGACTCTGTGAAGCTCCAGGTCTACAGCACCACCAGCACTCCCTACCAGCCGAGTTAGAAAGTTTGTTTAATATTTTAGACCCCTGAACTCCCAATCAATGGAGCTGCAACCCAGCCATACGCAGGCGGCTTTAAACCTACAACTCGATGGAAAACAACGGTGTCAAGCAAAAGCATGACCACCACAGATTTCAAGCCTGTAGCCTTGATGTTTGTATTTGTAGCATCATGCTACCTGTTGAGCTAGGACGTTTGGTATTGTTTACCTGATGGTGTTATAAGACCCTGCATCACTAATTATAATCTTCCTAGTCCCGGAATTGCGTTATAGTGGGGGACGCCTCTAACCTGGGCTGCGGACATTCGAAATCGAACGTTACACACATACAAAATAGCCCCTGCCATGCATGTGATCCTTTATTTTGACCATATAGCAGACATTCCTTCTGAACCTTGATTTTTATAGCACCTCAACCACAACAGATATTTTAATTTTGCAAATTAAGATCGATAGAGCTCCTTAAACTGAGTTGATCTTAGTTCTCCAATTAAAAAATCTTTTGTTTTGGTAGCATTGGAAACTTTCTACGAAGCGGGTTCAAAACACCCTGGTTAAAGGAGTCCCTCACCATAGGAAACATCGGCTAACCCTGAAACCTAGGTGTCGCCAAATCAGAGAATTCAGATTGTATCATAGTACGGTACAAGCGATGGAAACCGGAACGCTGCAAGATATCATAAGGAGAACAAAAGATAGGCGATGGCGGAATTGCGTTAGTGGTGATAGATTGTGTTTCAGATCGTAAGTCACATGGGCTCTCCTACGCATCCATTTTCATTTTGAAACAAGATACCAACACGATGCAACACAAAAGGAAGAGACCCATAGCCATCCCGCTCCGGCGACAAAAGAAAAACTCCGCAGAAGCAAGCATACACAGGAATAAAGGATATAAAAGGGTAACAGAAAAAACAACAGCGAGACCGAGCAGCACCTCCACCTCTCAAGCCGCCCGTATCATACACACCATCTCCATTATCTATATCACCTCCCTGAAAACACTCCTCCTCTCGCTATCCGTACTCATCCTCCCACCCTGGATCCTAACTGCATCAAACCCATCCTTCTTCGTCTGCCCGTGTACATCCTGATCAAATGGATTCTGTTCTTGCGGATGATACACTTCCGCAGTTCTCCTTCCATACGACTCTCCAGGTGGCGGCGTGTAATCATCGATGGGATAGCTGGGCTCACGGCTCCTACTCCTTCCACGCTCTTGCTCCATGCCCGCACCCAGATCTTGCTCGCGCCCCCGCGGCAATACTCCAGAAACAGCATCCTTCACCCCCTGCGGCGCACCGCGGTACTCCAACTCGTCATCGCCCTCCATCCGTGCATCCCACGCCTGGTCGTCGAACGCACCGCGTGTGCGTTCCGCACGTGTTTGCGCCCCAGTGTACCCGCCATGCGCGGGTTTAAGGAAGCCGAAGAGTCCGCCGGTGCGTGGGCGCGTCGGCTCGTACGAGCCTTTGCCTTTGTTGACGAAGGGGACGAAGGTGCGCCAGGTTGGGGGTGGGAGGCCGAGTTTGCGTGCGCGGAGAAGAGTACGGATCTGTAAGCGTGAGCGGGGAGATGGTAGATGGGGGGAGAAAGAAGGCGACATACAATCCAGGCTGCGAGACCGACGACGATAACCACCACGATTACGATTGCGGCGATTGCGCCCGCGGGGAGACCGGTGGATTTGTTGCGTTTGCCGAAGAAGGGATGATTTCCTTCCCAGGGAGGATCGGTGCGTGGGAGAATCATGGTGATTGAAGTGGGGGGTGTTGGTGCAGAGTGGGAATGTGAAGGTGGAAGTTGTGAGACCGTACGATCGCTGATGGTTGCATTGGCGCGGCTCTAAACGTGGTAAGCTAGTGAGGCTGACGCGCTGACTGTGTTTCAAATGCTGCAGTACAAGAAAATGAATAAGTGCGGAACTAAAAAAAAAATGCATACGAGAAACTGCAAACCACTTATGTTTGACAGAATCAATGCGTGATCTATGTATCAATTATCATAGATTCGATACGATAGCACAATCGAGTGAGATACGATGGCGCAATCGGCGATTCATCCCCCCCATATGCAAGCAAGCAAGCACTTATGCACTCATTATAAAACATGTCCAATGGCTGTAGAATCATCTTTGCTTTGGTGTGTGAGATCGTGTCATGCAAGCTTCACCAGCGACCGTAATTATCTCTAGGATCTATCAGCTGCTGTCTGAGCCAAGAGAATGAGCACGGCTATCATACCTACTCAGCCAAGTGTGGGACAACAATGGCCCGAAAACCCGCTTCGGGCACCCAAGTCCAGGGAAAAAACCATACTGGATCATCGCTGCCTTTCGCGACCTTCCGATAAACTCTCCGAGATCGTTGGCAAAGTCTTGCCTATCTGTACCCCAGCGTCTTCTGAAACGACTACTCGCTCGGTAGAAGGGCTAGAAATGCAACCTTTTCCGCTCAAACGGGCTCGATCCTCTGGCTCCTGCGACTCGAGTTCCCAACTATAGCACCGATTTCCACATAGTGCCGTCGTTCGCCTGTCACAATGGACTGAAGTCCTACGCGTTCTCTACCCGACCCTCTCGCACACAATCCCCGTAACACACTCTGTTTAGATCGCTTCAGGGCCTCTTGCACGCGCTGGGAAGCGCTCGAAGATTTTGAGCGCTTGTTTGATGTCGTTTAGAGCTGTGGGATCGGTGAACGACGGAGCATGACTGGAGTGGAAGAACTGCGATCCGACGCCCAATCTGTCTTTCGGCGATATCGTATGTTACTGTGCTCAACTTCGTTCTATGCTCGCTCGCGTCGGTTTGGTTTTGTTGCCATCGTTTTGGGCGGTGAGTTCGGGGTTATCGTAGGTTTGGGGATTCGTTGGAACGCTGGAATCGTGGCTTTAGGTGGAAGGTGTGATGTTGTGATTGGCATGGCCGTCGGAGTTCACAGCGAATAATAAAGAAGGGGTTGAGGCTGGTAGTACAGACTTAGTTGGCAAATTGGAGGTGCAGTAATCGAGTTCGTATTAGTGTTCGTATGCAAGGCTGATACGAGAACCATTAAGGAAAGCGATTGATAGCCTTTACTCCAAGTTTCAGCACCTTGTACAAGTACAATCACAAAGGTACAACCCAGAGTAACCCCAGCCCACGCCAAGAAACGCCGAGCAGCCATTGATCTTGACTTCACCCTTTCCGTCAATTGTCATAGTCCTCCAATCTTCACCACTAACCCCCCGTTCTTTCGATGGCGCTACCGTCGGCTCCTTCGATCATCAGGACGACCAACTTCGCCGAAGATCTGTATGTTTTCGCAGAGATTAACCACTTCGCTAGCACCCATGAACAGTCGGTCAACCGCGAATGAGATGCAGATCTCTGGAGCTCCATGCAAAAACACTTGACCCTGGTGGATCTAATAGCACTCCTTTTCGTGAGAGAGGAGAAGCACGCGTGCGCTGCGGTCTCGTTCAAGCTTTTGAAAACGAGTACCCACAGCATTGATATCATCTTTATGAACAAGCCAGCATCAGATGTCACCACGGAGTTTGCTGAAGCGGCGAAACACATACCCAACCGCCTACTGCAAAAAAAGATCTCTGCTCCCGAAGCTCGCTTAGAACTCAGCCGCCTCGTCTTCGTTCACTGTCAGGCCAAGATGTCAGGCTGGTACAATAAATTTATCGCAGCGCTTTCAACGATTCCCCCTGAGGACACGCTCAGTCTTATCATCTTACAGAGCAGGCTAAGAGTAGCCTCGCGGCCGCTTTGGGCTGCCCATCGGGGCTTGTTTGTAGCAAGGTTGTGGAGTGGCTTGATAAGGTGCGCCACAAGCAGATCAAACTCGAGGAAAGTACTCATTTTTCGATCGTGTATGCCTCTTACGTTGCCGGATACGCCTCAGAACTCCTAAACGAAAATGCATCTTCTAAACATCAACATGCTAGCAAGAGGATAAGAAAGCTCAGGGATTATCACCTCAGTATCTTCCGCATTGTGGGCGAACTTGTCCGCGTTTCGCGTACGGATACTTTCATACTCAGCATTCGTGAAGTTGTGTCTCGTCCTCCATGCTCTCTCGTTCTAAACGGCGCCGATACTCTATCTATAATATTTAGATGGGCAGTGGATCGTAGATACGACGAACTTTACTGTAGAAAGATTGGAAAAAAGTTTTCCCCAAGTTAAAAGGGAATCACTGGGCCGTTTCTCACGATGACAGAGCTTGGAGACCCTGCGACGGCTGCGAAGGCTTGTAACATTGTTCTGAACGAATGCGTACATGTCGAATGTGCAGTTGTAATGGAAAGGGTTAGAGAATTGATGAACGGAGTCACCAAGACGAAAAAGGGTTCTGGAGTCATCAAAGTTAGAGTTTCCAATCAGTTTGTTAGACCTGTGATAAGTTTTCAAAGAGACGTACCGTCAGAGTTCGAAACGGGCCGGGCCGGGCCTGACATCTTCAGGCCTGGCCGGCCTGCAGGCGCCCGAGGGCCGAATGACCACCTAGCTCACTCCAAATTTGTATTTCACTACTAAAAATAGCTCATTCTCCACGAAAAATAGTCCACCTTTCACTAAAGTAACATCGTCTGTCACCCATACAGGATGATTATTTGCTGATTTTCATGTTTCAGATATGCAGGCCGGCCTGTGGGCTCTTACAAAGCCTGCGGCTTTTCAAAAAATGCTGGGCCCACGCGGGGTTTGAAATTGTTAGCCCGGTCTGGCCCGTTTCGAACATTGTGTACCGTTCCTTTGGCGTCCGGGTCGCCTTTTCCCGCCGGCAAGGCAAAGTCTACGCGGGGTGGACTCCCCCAGATTTCTTCTTTCTCAGCAATTACAGTCTCGTCGTTAACGCTGTATAACGGAACGTTGAATATCAGATCGAGTCAATTGTGTGCAAAGCTCATAATAAACACAGACAAGATTCCCCGCCCTTGGGCGCTCCTGATGCAGCTCCTGGGGTGACAAGTGAGGAAGGAAGGTCTTTTTTTGTAGGTATCCCCATCCTACAAATAGAATTCGATGCACAATTACTGACTATAGAAAAGTGAAGATAGCATTATAAAAATGTAGTCTCCGAAAGCTTTACTTCCTCTGGCACCTCGAACTACTCGTCCATACGTTCTGTTTTGAGCCATTCGTGGTAGCCGCCCATCCATGGACAGAGCGGTTCCATGAATGGGACAACTAATTATGCAAATCAAAATAATAGCTTCGCGTATAAAATAAGTACTACTGAATATTTCTTTTCGCTTCACTTCTATCTCTTTTATTTTTTAAGTCCATTTGCTTCGCTTCGCATTATATATCTCATTTACAAGTCCATTAGCTTCGCTTCACTTCTATACTCCATTAGCTTCGCTTTGCTTCTATATATCTCTTATTTTACAAGTCCATTAGCTTCACTTCACTTCTATATATTTCTTATACAAGTCAGTTAGCTTCGCTTCGCCTTAATATATATTTATTTTACTCACCAAACTTTACCAGCAATTATATTGCTGAGACTCAATAGTCCTCTTAGTGGCACAAATTTGATTTGCATAACTTTTTTTTCACATGTTCCGTTCATAGGTCCATGAATGGTACCACCATTCATAAACCGCCCTGTCCATGGATGGGCGATTCCACAAATGTGTTAGAATAGTTCTAGTTCCGTGCTTTATTTATGAAGCCATGGCATCTTAAACCATCCACCCCCCAAGTTCTGAATCTATCGTAAAAAGTTGTGGAAGCACATACTACGGGTAAGAAACCAGAAACCATCATGTGTTCTCCATCCCACGCTACCCGAAACTATTTAAGCCCTTAATTAATCTGCTCTGTACCAAGTACTAACTAAAAGAGCAGCCCAGCTACAATTCCGCCACAGATATACTTGTTGACTGAATAGTGAGACAAAGATGTGAAACGTTTACGGGCCGCGGTCTAACAAGCTTGAAATATATGTTCCGTCGCATCTGCGACCGCACCCATTCCTAAACTGGCAAGGATATTCACAAATTGGATAAGGATTGCGAACTGGGAAATGTCTGGGAACTGCCTCAAATAACAAACTTTATTGCAAGTAAAACCGCACCATTTGTATCCACGCCACCTCACACCAACTCTTGGTTCTCTTTTTGCAGCAAAGCTGTCCTTTTTCACAGTTGGTACACAGAGGACCTAGGCTGCTTCCAATACACATTGTGTAGTGATATTCTGACGCCGGTGCTGCTGAAATGGCACATATATTTGTGAGATGCATGCGGTCTTGCATACGGACCAGCAGGCTATGGGTTGGATAATTTCATTCCAACATACTTTATTCTAACAAGAAATCCACTCAGGTTATATAATGTCCTTCCATTTATGAACTAGCATAGATTCATAAGCTGGTCGTTGATGTTCGTAAATGGGTACGGGTCACGTATGGAACGGAACATGTAATTGACAATTTGGCATACTATCTCAGTAACAATTCTTCGGCAATATGCCATCTGAACACTGAAACCCCAATTTAACGCCTTTTCGGCTTCCCTCCAAACCGTTCTTCACCATCTGGGGAAAATTGACTTGGTAAAAGAAGACATTGGTGAATCCACGTCGAGACAGTCCGCACATACAAAATACCAATTCGAATTCCACGCAACGTAAGTAGTCGCGAACTGAAGTATTCCGCCTCGAAACAAGTCTTTCAGCGGCACACGACGAGCGCTACTGGTACACAGACTGAGTTCCAGGCCCCACGGACGGCTCACCAACGAAAGATCTTTGTATGCCTTCCATTTGTCCAGTATCGCAGTTTTCAAGGGGACCCCATCTACTCGCATGAGAATACCACCGGCCTCGAGCGTTACAAACTGACTGGCGGATAGTTTAAACTCTCAACTGTCAGTCTTCCAACACTGTCCCGACACATTAAGGTCTTGGAGGAAAGGTGTTGCAGCTCTGAAACTTTCTTCCTCGTTGAAGCAGCACTGGGCGTTCTCGGAAAATGCTCCGATGAGAAGACGGTCGGTACCCTGAAGCAGAGGGTATGTTTCTCCTCCAATCATATGGCTCGAATTGAAGTTCCCTTTCCAATGGCACGTCAAACATCCTTCTATTCCGATTCTGTCAAGCATAGGCTCTAAGCCCTTAAATACCCCCACTGGTTCTGATACTAGCAAGACCTTCTTTAGTGAATTCAAAATATCCGCGGCCCCAAGTATCGACAAGTTCTTCTGCGCTGGAAATGAGATGATGCGGGCGACTTTCGAGAGCCATGAGACTGTCCTGAAAAATTCACACTGGGCCGCCGATCACATCGCTGATGCAACCTAACGTTAACCGGATTGCTGATATTTGGCATTGTTCTTCGCAGTCATACCCAATGATTCGAAGTGATTCGATTGCGTTCGCCGGAGTGATTCCGGACGGTCAACTTTGAAGGTCATTTCGCCCAGGTCAACTCTAACCTAGCCGAGTCAAATGCATGCATTTATATTACGAGGCTTCCTCAGATCTACTTGACCGAAGCTTTGACTAAAAGCAAAGTTCTGCACCCGCTCATAGCCTTCTTTAGTACTGCCGAAGAGTTCATTGCGCAGTAGCAGTTCTAGATGAGCAGCGGGGATATGGTTGATAAAGCGCTGCACCACGGCAACCAGTGATTCGTGGAGGCGGAGATCTGGCTGCCATCCTGAGCCTGTGGAAGCACTCGCAGCATTGAGGGAACCAGTTTGCGGGGTGGGAGTTGAAGCGGACATCCTGTGGAATCTGTAACTTAATTAGATGATGCAAAGCTGCTGCAAGTAGCATCTCTCCTACTAATAGCTTGAATAGTAGCAGAGCGAATTTGAGTTGACTTTAATTCTTGACTGAGCGGAGGTCTGGGATGGGAGGTAGGAGAAGCTGGAGCAAACTCTATGGTTACGGTCATGGTAGTTGTTACGATATGGAAGTTGGGGAGAACCGTGTGCGTATATTCTATGGTACAGAGAAGAGAGAAGGAGAAAGGCTCGAGATATATACAGGAGGTATCGGCCCCTGCAGCCGTGACCGTGTATCAGACCTGTAACATCATGTACATCTGTAACAGTAGTAATTCTTTTTAAGTTGTTGAGCACGCTTGCTCATGCATGTCTCACTCAACAGTTCTCTTCACTCTTTGAGATCGGGCTTACTGTATGTAGATTCTGGTGATATTAACTAGGCTAAGTCAGAGTTGACCGTCCGGAAACACTCCGTGTGTTCGCTATCAAATGGGAGTGGCATCTAGTGTAGGCTCTAGGCATAATAGCTAACACCTCGAGCAATAGTTCGCAGTTATTGAGGACCTTCTTGAACAGTTCTAAGTTTTCTAGAACGACCTCGCCACCAGTGACCAAACCCTCTCTCGCCGACTGGTACTATACCCAACGGATTATCCCAACCCAACTCAGCTAGAATGAGACAAACAACGGAAGACACTCGCAGTAAATTGAATTCTTCTAGATGAGATCTTAGTTTGAGAAGTGAAGTAACAGAAACAGAGACCAGCGCTGCAGCTTGTGGTGGGAGCTTCAATGATTTAACCAAGATGGTAAAGCGATCACAGGAATACCCGGAAGAGTGACAGTGCCTGAGGCCTGTTAGATAAAATCAAGTCTCTTGAGGATGTCCAAAATTATCTCAGTGAGAGTATCTGGCACACTGGATTCGATGGTAGACTCTGGGGTGTCTAAGCGTCAGTACAATATCTTCCAATATTCTAGTCTATTATGGAGGAGAACTTACCCTTGGATTATTCATAATTGCATTGGCCGAAGTTGTAATGTTCCACAGGTCATGGAAATGTTCAGCCAAGAGGTAATCTAAATCCTTCCCTTTCCTATAAAAAGCAACAGGGTCGGCAAAATATTCGCGATCCTGCAGGTGGGAATCCCAAAAGGATGTTGGCCTAGAGCTAGGCGCTATGTCATGTGGGCTATTGCTGTGATGCCGGAATTCTTGAGGCATCAAGACTGCCGATGACAGTGCCAGTGGTGAATACCGTCCATCTAAATAGTCGTCTGGTTCTTGGCTATCTCCGCCCGATGGAATCCGCGAAAATAGTTCAACAAGCTCTTCCCAGGTCATCCCAACACATTTGAGTCCCTCAAGCCAGGCATATTCATGCGCTGCAATGCCATGTAGGTGATCTTGAATACACCCGCCAACGTACCCGGCCATTATTCTGTTCGGCGATACTAGAGAAAACGGTTGACGTCGAGAGAGTTTAGAGACAAGTTCTCACCAAGCAAAACCATCCACGCGATGCCGCAAATTTGATAAACTGTTCATCGACTTGGCCATCCCGTTCGACCAATGCACAGGCGACATGTTCATGTCAAGAGAAATCGCCATGAGTTTCGAGAATCACTTGTAGTGCTATTTGTCCCTTGCCCTTTCTAGCGTGTATATCTGCCCCTTTGTCCAGAAGCAATAAGAAGATATCTTCGGCCGACGTTATTGCTAGGTGTAGCGGGGTTTGACCCAGCGAATCAGTTGCCTCCAGTTGTGCATGTCTATCAATCAAATACCCTGCCATTTGCAGGTTCCCCGATTTGATGGCTAATGAAGCGGTGTAAACCCATAGGCGTCTTTAGCTTCAATATCGACACCGTTCGCCAGCAATGATGCAATTAGGTTCGGGACCAATTCGTGGTTCCCGGCCGGGGTGAGTGCCATAGGTGGAGCCATGTTCTCCCTTCGTCGTCCTCAGCATTTGTTCCGGCGTTTTTTTGAAGAGCATCAGGTGCCCCCACTTCATCATTCTCTCCGCTTTTGGTAGGATTTTTCTAGTGCGCGGTCATAGATAGTGCTTCATAGCTCTAGTTATCTCCTAGACCGTCTGGGTTAAGCGACCCCGTTCCACCAACGGGTGGACTTTCTCCAGTGTCTTTATACAGCTGGACACAGGTTCGTCCATAGCCTGGGGGTTTCCTCGTTTTATTTTTCGTCCGTTCTCTCGGTTCTTTTGGCTTCAAGGTGCGATCTTTGCTTTGTGTCTCCCAGATTTTCAAATCCTCGTTGTCAAGGCCCTCCAACGACGGAACGTTAAGCTCGAGACTTTCGAGGCATTGAAACTTCTCCCTGATTGTCTTCAGTCTTTGTTAGTCACATACCCATTCAGCTAAAAAATACCAATAGTGGTTATCTCACTAACCTCTGTTGATTCTTTCTCTTCGTGTTGGACGGTAGACTTTAGATAGTCAAGTTGGGGGTGCTACATAATGATATCAATTAAAATCCAAGATGATTTAATTAGATTAATATAGCCGCTTTTCAGGATACTATCGTCGAAGAATAAAGTTCTCCTTGTTCCTTTCATACTGTCAGCACGCCCATGAGTTGTAGTAACATTGACGCACGGTCTGTAGCAATTCGGAAATGATTGAATATATGCGTCATGACTAGTGGTGATCTAACAGTTTGAGTGAATATATATCTTTAGTAGCCACCATTTACCAGCACGTATCCATTCATGAATACCGATTTCTTGCTATCTATGAGAGATTTCTGCACTCTTCATTCTGTAAACGTTAGGACACCCGCTTGTATTGTCATGATTTGCTCTCTTACAGGGCTTGTGCCAGATCGGCACCAAATAGTTAGTTGTCTCGAGCCAAACTCTCTTCCGAAACCTGAGAGCCCGAAGCTACGATGGACAAATGCTTTTCCACTTCGGACTGTTGAAGGAAAGACGATATTCCTTGATGCCACTCTCTATCTTCTGCGTATTAGATTCAATGCGTTGGAGTGAAGAACTATATATACATCAGAATCGATCACATAATTACAATAGATGATAGTAATAGGCTTAAGTTCTTACTTTCCAGCCACGGCAAGAAGTAAACTCGTTACTGCGTTACTGTAGGCCAGCTAGGCTATATTAGCGCGTATGTCTTGGTACTATTTCCCTTGAATACATACTGTATCTGTCATGACCTGCATTTCCGATATATACTTATTAGATCCAGTACTATCTCTAAGCTTGCACTTCCAGTCAGGCTCATTCGATCGTTTTTGAAATTTGTCGAAGAATCTCCGGGCCTATTGCAAGATGCCTTCCGTCTTGTTGAGCACTTCATACACCACCGGGACCTAGTCTTCTCCTCCACGAACTTGAATCGACTCTGGATTCCGGATCTCTTGGTAGGAAGTATTAGGGAAGTGTAAAAAGTCTGAAATTCCTTAGCGTATAATTCAAAATCCGACTGGTAGCTGCGGATCGCGGCGGAATATAATTTAAGTAAACGCGGCGGAATCCATGGATATGATAAATATAAACACGGGTGAAACGGTGGTAGAATTGCACTGTTATGAATAATCAAGCGGCTTTTGTCCGCTTTGGAGGCAATGAACGGTAGATAAGGCGAAGTAAGCGGCTCTCAAATCCACGTATGTGTCCATGGCATGATTGGCGAAATTACAGTGGCGTTTCACTTAGCTCACAAATCATGATCCATCACTCAACCCCGTTGTCTGGAGGTAAGGTCTGAAGCTGTCTTGCTTGGGCGAGTACCTTACTGCCTGGATTTGTCTGGTGCATCCGCAAGCTCGGCTCGCCCGGGCTCGTCGGGAGTGGCCCGAATCCCTCAGCCGTCCCGCACAGTTGTTGGGGATGTGACGATGGAGCAAATGATGATTGCAGAATAAATTAAGCATGAGAGACATACCAAGTTTTTGCAGGCAAACGAGGATAAACATACCTTTCCTGGTACAATTTATTGTATGTGTTCCGTCCGATAGACGATCCGTGACAGTTCGCGAACTTAAGCGTCCCGTTCACGAATTGGCGCTAGTTTGTGAAATTGAAGAAGTGTTCGTGAATTGGGCAAAAATATCGCGAATTTGTTTGCTAGTTTCCGAGTTTGAGACTGTATTTGGGGGAGAAAGCTTAAAAGTTAAGATGATTGATTAAACCTCTCCACACTGAGATAATTGCACTGTCCTTAGATCACAATTATGCCTACTGTCCCCTGTACAATCTACTATTAACATGCTTCACCATCTACCATCTTTCATCTCGAGGTTTCACCAAAACAAGTTGTGTGATCAAAGGGGACTAGCCACGAAATAGCGAGCATATTATGCAACACGTGTATTTGTTTTTTAGGGTTGAAACATTGAAGTTTGTCAGTTTGTCAGTTGGTTCCAATTCGTGAATTGGTCAAAAACATCACCAACTTTCCTTCCCAGTTCCAAACTGGAGGGTTCGCCCAGGGGACGGAACATATGCGACAATAGGGACGAGAGAAGGGTGGAAGTGCTAACCGGCTATGTGATTTACCCGGTTACCCCGCTAACTTGCCAAATGAAGCAACCTTAATTCAACGTCCCCGCATCTACAATGGGCATCCGCCACCTCTACTCGCACCTTTCTCCCTACGCGCGTCCCGAAACCTTCCGACCGTCGGACACAAACACAGCACTGTTCATCGACGGTCCCGCGCTCTGCCACCACATCTACCACCTCCTCTTCTGCGCCGCCCCCTCCAGCGGCAATGCATTCGAGACAGCCGTACCCTACCGCACCCTAGCCCTCGCCTTCAGCTCCTACCTCTCCCGTCTCGAATCCTCCGGTTTCAAAATGTACCTGCCCCCGGCTGTCCCTCCTACCCGCTGACACTCTCGCAGCGAGAAAATCCTCTTCGACTCTGCCCTCCCCGCCTCCAAAACCGCAATCCGCCTTTCTCGTCTTTCAGACTACCTCACCAAACTCTCGTGCTACCGCTCATCAAACCCAACCCTCCGCCATGGCACCCTCACCACCCACCCCTCCCCAGAACACTTCTTCTCCCAACCCTCGACAACCGTTTTCGCCCCGCGCACCCAACCCCTCTCCGCACCCCCCTTCATCGTCGCCGCAGCCCTCTCCTTCCTCTCCACCTCACCCTACCTCGCCATAACCGAGACCGTACCAGGCGAAGCCGACTCTTTCCTCGCTGCTGCGGCAATAGCGACCGGGGGTGTGGTGCTCACCTCCGACTCGGACCTCCTCGTATTCTCTGGCCCCACGGACTGGGGCGTAATAATGCTTCAAGACCTAACCTTCACGCCCCTCGGCGCAACAGCACGTGTATTCCGTCCCACCGCGATGGCAGCGTCACTGAAGTTCCCGCTCATAGAAGTCGCCTACCAGACTTCACTCGATCCGTATGCATCGCTATCGCAGACCCTGGAGCGACTGGGGAGGGTGGAGGAGCGGCGACGATTTGGCGTCGGCTTGACTGCGATCCCCGACGGTTTCGTAAACGAGTACATGTTACCGCCTGCGGCAGAGGGGGGCCGGATGGTGAAGGAGCCAAGGATTGGGGAGTTGCTGTTTCTTGCCACCGCGGGGGAGAAGGCGGGGAAGATGTATTTTCCGTTTTTGAAGGAGGATCCGCAGCGCGCAACTGCGTGGGAGGTTGGGGGGGAGGTTAGGGCCGTCGCGTATACGCTGCTGTTTACCAAGGGGCAGGTGAAGGAGGTGTTCCGGCGTGGGACCAGGATTGTGGAGTCGGTTGTGCCCTGTGTTGTAGACACCCAAGTGAGGCTCGCCGAACTTGCGGCGAGGATTAAGACGTTCCCTGATACCTGGTGGGCAGGTGTAGTCCTAGACTGGATCTGTGGCGTCTCTCGCTCCCCGCTGTCGTGCGCGGAACTTACTGCCGCCGCGTCCGCGCTCCTTCCTAATCCTGCCCCCTCAAGGGGTGCAAAGCAGATGCAGAGGTGGACGTGGGAGCGTGTGCACCTGTTCGCAATGGTGCAGGCGGGATGGTACTCCCTACTCCTGCTGCGGGAGGTGCTAGTGTTTCTAGATCAAGAGGAGAATGTGGAGATGAGGGAGGGATTAAAGAGCCTGCCGGATGTATTAGATTTATTTGATGGCCCGGAGTTCTTGGCGGGGTTTGAGGATGCTGGACCGGCGGCGATGGAGGTGGGGAGGGAAGCGTTGGAAAAATACCAGGCTGAGCTGGAGGAGAATGACAACGGTAAGAGGGTGTCGGGCGATGAGGAGTGGTCTACTGTCGAGTCGAAAAAATCCAACAAGAAGAGAAATGCGGACACGGGGGTGAAGGTCGTGGATAGTGGGAATAGATTTGCGGCGTTGTTGGCGGATATGTAGTGGGTTTACTGTAGTCCGGATACCCTAGCTAACTGCGGTTTATTTGGTATTCGTGATGTATGCGTGATGTGCTTCCTTCCTGCATGTGGCCACTGTGTTTATATTCTCCGTCATCCACCCTCTCGCACTCCGGCGCCCAGAAGATAGTATGGAAGTCTCGTTGTTGGCTTGTTCTATACTAGGGGAGGGGAGGGATGGTGCTTAAGTGCATTTGAAGCTTGGGATTTTGCGTAGGAATGGAGGTAGAGCCCGGTACATTGCGGGGTTGGTGGAAGTGAGAGGAGAGAGGAGTATAAGGTTATGAGATGGCCTGAATAAAAAACCCATTGCTCAGCTACTAAGCATATCTGTTGAAATAGTGATGCTAGAGAAGCTTGATTGTATTCTAAAGTACAGGTACATTCATGGACTTATATACGCGGTAGTCGGAGTATGTCTTTGTATGTCTTGTACGCATGCATGCGCACTCAGCTGGCATCTCCAGCTGAGTGGCATCTCCAGCTGAGTATGGAATGACCATCATCTTAGAGAGATTATGCATCAGCCCAACTGAAGCCATACGACAGGAGATAAACCATATATGCAACAATATCAGCTCTTCAAACCCTAGCGAAGTTTCTAGTAACATCGTTCCCAGTATAACGGACCTGTATGTGACAAGGGAAGATGTATCTCATCCCATCCAACCTCCCACTCCATGGACTGATTACTTAGGTCGGAAGTGGTACGCTTTACCTGTGAAATCGAGAGTATGTCTCTGGTCTTACTTTATCCCACAAACCATCGGATCCTCCACCACATTCCCCCCACATCTCCCACGTCACTAATCCCATCACACCCGTACCTTCGCCCCATTATTGCGATAATACTCATTCAACATAACAGCAATCCGAAACATCCTCCCCTCAAGCACATACACCCTCACACCCTCCCTCTCCACAACCCCACTCTCCCACTTCCCCTCATACAAAACCAACCTCTTCCCCAGCAACACCTCTTTCGACCTCTCCTCCACCGGATCCTCAAGAACATAATGTACCGCCTTCCACCCGATCTCATCCGTTGCCCCACACGACGCCCCCATCTCTAGCAACCAACGCACCACACCCTCCCGCTTATGCAGCACCGCTACCATCAGCAATGTCGCATTCGAAATATCACCCCACCAGTGCACGAAGCGTGCATCCACCGCCATCCCGCAGCGGACTAGGTTCTCGAGTGTCCCGAGGGGACCGTGCAGGAGCGCCCAACCAACGATAGAACGGAAGCTGTTATAGATTACCGAGAGAGGTTTAGTAGAGGGCCAGGGGGGGAGGGTGCAGGGGGCGTGAAAGCGGTAAGGAGGGACGTATTGACTGAGGGAGGTGACGGCGGTGCGGTATAGGTGCCGGTTTAGGAGGGCGTGGAGGTATCGTGTAGTGAGTGAGAGGGAGGCGAGGTCGTGGAAGGTGGGGAGGTGCGTGCAGATTTGGAGAAGGAGCTCAGGGGGGAGGTGGAGGAGGGGAAAAGGGGAAGGAGATGTTTTTGCGGCGGGTGGGGGAGAGGTTGTGTTTGGCATTTCTGGCGGTGGGGGAGAAGGGGATTCTGTAGTAAGCCTAATTAGCAATGCTGAAATAGGTAGGATTGTGATGTGTACCGATCCTGGCTTTTGATAGCCCGTGGATACGCAGAGCATGGTGCGCTGAGTCTAGCAAAGAGTGTCGCAGGATGATGTTAGAAGCCGGCTTTGGGTATCAAAGAACCCTCTGCGTGGAATGAATACACTGAAAAGATGACAATAAGCTTCAATGCGGGGAGGAAAGTTAATGGGAGGTTAAAGGTGGAGGTTCTGACGTGTCCAACGTCCAGCCGCACCCATGCGGTGTAACATTTGCGTTTAAAACAAGGCCCATAAGCGCACCATTCTTGTGATAGATGCTGATCGCCACCTGTCAAACAGCCGATGGGTTATGGTTGGTTGGACGTAAACACATACCAATGTCCTCATACTTCGTCACTCACTCTCGTGACTAATGCGGCCGGCCCATAACAGTATGTCAAAGCAGCACGATCTACAATAAGGAAAGCATAATTCAAAACGAACAAGCTCGGCATGGAAGAAGTTGATCTGCTTCGGCAGAGTACATCCACATGCGACTAGCGCGGCAGCTCCTCCAATCGTATCAATTCCATCGTCGTCGAATAAGATGCCGCCACCTCATGGCGCATCCATTAGACCTATCCTTTTCAGATCCAAACATGCATCTTGTAGATTTTTTCTTGTCGTAACAAACCCTCCCAAACCTCCTCGCAACAACCACCTAACACTCACAATGCACACCATAACAACCACATTCTTCTCGGGCTGTATCGCGGGCGCACTCGGTACAGCCGCGCAGGTGCTTGTCGACGAACTCAGCCGCGTATTTGTCCCCGGGCGTCCGCGCGACACCGAAGCCGAAGAGTGGTTACTTCGCCGCGGAAAACCCAAGGACTACTCCCTCTCGGGTCCCAAGCTGTGGGCGGTAAGCTTACTGAGCCGGTTGCAGAGCGGGGTGGTGTACGGTGGTCTTCACGGGGTCTTGAGGTTATATGGATACTGGGGACCGCGCGTAGAGGTGTTTTATCTTGTGATGAAGGGATTTGGGTACGTCATCTGTGGTTGCTAAGGTGGACATGGCTGATGGGGATGTAGGTTTGCGATGCGGAGGATTGCGAAAAAGGAGGCGAAGATGAGGCCCAGGTATGTGAATTGAGGCCAAGGGCGAGTGTAGATGCTGATATGGAGTAGGGAGTGGGATGTGGCGGAGTTTGTGGTGCAGTCGGTTTTTGTTGCTGTTACGGGGTTGTTCTCGGCGGTGTGGATTCAGGCGGGTGAGTGAGGGTTCGAGGCGGAGGAACGGGAGAGTGGGGATGTCGGGATGGCTGCAAAGGACGCCCCCAGAACAGAAGTGTTCCGCAGGATCGGTCGTACCTCTCTCCGACCTACCTAAAGCAACCAATCAATTAATGAGAAACCTGTTTCGGCCCTTCAAACGCCGGCGGAAACTTTCGCAGTATGATGTATATGCGATAAAAGGGAAAGGCAGGAAAAGGAAGAGATTGAGGACGTCGGTGTGTGGTTTGAGGTGACGCTGCGTCTGTTTCCCTCCGAGGCTACATATAGTAGAATTTGCGTTCTCCTTATTTTGATGTCCTGGATTTGTTCCGCGGCGTGGAACTTTGTTCGCCTGTATGTACATGTAGGCTCTTTCTGTATTCTGACCTTTTTAATGCTTTGGTGACATGATATGCTATTCTCTTGTCTCGTACCAGACCACATGATTCTACTCGCGAGCCTCGATTCTTTTTGGTCTGACATTCTCCCTGCCATCCTAAGAGACGTACCATGCATGCACTCCAACAAGCCTTCGTCATAACAAATTCATACCCCTGCCACTGTCAGGAGTCGCACCAACTTCCGACCTTACACTAGCTTAAACTTACTACTAACTGGTTTTCAATGTTATCAAACAACAAACGACAAACAGACGACAAAAAAGTTCAAACCGGTACCACAATGAGACACAAGTGATCCTGTCGCTTCATCGGAATCAACCAAGAGCCGCATCGCTAAGTGCTTAGTAGCTTTGGACAACATATTTCTTCCAATTCCGCTCCAGCTCGTAAACCACGTTATAGTGTACCGCGCTCTTGAAGCCATCATCGTCCAGAGTTGTTGAACCCGAGGGGTATTCCAGGCCTACGATACATCTCTTCGCGGCGATACCGTATACTGAACCTGCCTTCTCTTGTATCTGTGGAAGAAGGCCGAAGGCAACAAGGAAGTCGGTGTTGTCCGTAAGATCTTCGGTACGTTTTTCGGTGTGTTTCGGATACTCCGGAAGGTCCTGAAATCGCTTTCCGAACCAAAGCTCGATGAGGACAATCCCAAGAGAAAACAGACTTTTGTCGTATGCCGCCAGGGGCGATTTCGCCGTTCGTATTTGCTCAGTGTTGGGGATATTGCTAGTAGTTCCAAAGCTGCGACGCACAAACGGCTTTTCTATGACAGGCTCTAGGATTAGGTCGACCCCACCCGAAGCCAGTTGAGCTTGGGCAACCCTTTGAGGAAAGAAGATATCTTGTTTTCCCCAGCTCTCACCGAGCCACTCCGTTCTATGCAACTGCATTACTGCCGATGCAAGCTGAACTCCTAATTTCAACCGGTCAGACATGCGTAAGGCTTTTCGCCTGAGGAGACTGTCGAGAGATACTGCTTCCGGTCGATAGTCCTCACAATCAGATGCAGCTGACATTCGGAACCACCATCCTTCGCCTGAACCGAGGTTACCGAGTGCGGTTTTCTGACGATCTGTGCTTGCAATTGTTGTACAGAGATTGCTTATCTCTTGTACAAGTTCGAGTTCGAATGTCAACGTCCTTTTGGGAGTATCGATATCGCTGGCGAACATCACCGTTTTCTTCGAGGTGCTCTGCCTAAAAGCCGACAGGTCAGCCGGAATCTAAGATGGGCGAGATTGGATTCTTTGCTTACAGTTGCCTTGTCGGTACACTAATGCTACCGCTTTTGCGCAAGGGCGAAGGGTCAGAACGGGATATGCGTTTCAAAGGTTTAAGCACAACGTTCTTCATTTGACGACGACGAGAATCTACCTCCTTGAGGTCTGGGCCGTCGTAGGCTGCTTCGAGTGAACTTGAATCACTTTGTACATCGCACACTTTTGGAAATTCTCCTGGGCTGGCTGTCGCTGTAGATTGGATTCGCGGTTTGTCATTGAGCGCCTCGAACTCAATTTCGCGCCATATCCATGGTACAAACGGTGACCCATTCCGAGTAGGACCGAGGTCAAACGAGAACAGTACGCTGAATCTTGGGTTTAGGTGGTCCTTTTTGGAGATAATTGTCGACACATTTTCTAAACGCAGATTGGCATTGTGTGCTGCTGGGCACTGACAACCGGACTGAACCCGAAACTTCTCCCAAAGGGCACCATGTAGATTGATGGCATGGTTTCGCATGCTGCTGTAGATCTTGGCTGACCGGGTTTCCCGAGTTTGCTTAAGACCTGTAGACTGTCTCGGTGCAGCCAGGCGTTCCAGTTGGCGAACCGTTTTCGAGATGTCGTCTAAGGCGTGTTCCCTGCAAAGTACAAGGCTTATCTTGCGCCATATTCTTTTCCCGAGCGCTGTTGGCTGATCATTCATAAAACACCGTTAGCTCACCTCTGGGTAACGCATAGACTCTATCCAACGTACCTTTCCCTCTCCCAGACCAAGATCGCCTTTCAGTTCTTCAAGCGACAAGAATAATGCACCAACCAACTCCGTAAATGTCTTTGCTGCCTCCTCTCCTAGACACTCGTATAACTGCTTTTGGAACTTGGGATTGTCCCAGCCGACTCCGCTCATCAATTCCGCCAATGTTTCCGCCGTTACGATGCCTTCGAGTAGTTTAGCGCAGACTTGTTCTTCAAAGCAAACGCGCTCAACTGCCAGATCTATCAACAGGCGCTTGAGCACGTGCTTATGGTCTCTTAGATCCTTGATTTTTTGGGTGCCCTCGACGTAGAATCCCAGACTTTGGACAAGAATCGGAAATATCGCGAGAGCTAAACCTACGGCTTCGAAACCGGTGGGCATCTTGGTGAGGAGTTGGGATCAAGTTACTCGGTTGGAGTTCTTAGACCCCGCTTTTGACAGATCTGAAACACGATTCGATTGGACGAACCTGCAGATGCACGTGCACTCCGCAGCGCAACCCTGCTTATCCGCCAACTCCCATCGTTCTTCAACCTCAAGGAACGACCATGGTCCAACAACGTACTGCGCCGCTGTATAGACAGACGCTGAAATCATTTGTCCAGCTGATATCCTTGTACGAGGATGGGCGACCTATCAAGCCACACGTCTCAGAAGGCGCAGATTCCACAGTACTCTGTGAAAAACTCCGGGACGAGTGGGGAAGATTCAGAGTATGGGCCGAGAATGTCGGAGCACACCGAACTGGTCGTATGTCTCTTGATCACCGCCTTAGGGAGGCCACAAGGGTGAAGACCGTAGTGGTGGACCTGTTGGAAAGCATGAGGACCACACTGCAAGAAGGCGAGTCGCATCGTAACGATGAAATCTGTGAGGCTGACGAAGGGTGTTACAGCTATCGGCATTCTCTCTGGTGACCCGGATTCCTCAACCTCCGACGTAGGATCGTGGGACTCGGATTCGTCGGCGGAGGACGATTGCGGGGACACGTCCCTAGTAGAACCGCTAGCACAGATGAAGTCAAATACTGCGTTCGAAGAGTGTCTGATCGATATAGCCCACTTCATCACCTGTCTGTACAAATTTTCGATCGCCACTCAGAATCCAACTCCGCGAGATAGGCTCGAGAAGTGTGCAAAAATCGATATGTCGCATTATGAGGCCTTCGATGTCAAACATTTGGCCGAGAAATTTTCGGCAGCTCGCGAGCACAACTATCTCATACAACGTCTCGGAAGGGCCAACACGAAGCGCCGGCAGCTCCTCAAGTACTATGATCAACACCACGAAAAAATTGCCGGCCACGGAGACACCGCGGCTGAGGCGCATGACCAACGGGACGGTGATTCCGAAGCAAACACAGCCACCGCTTCCGCCGGCATGACCAGAACGGACACTACCGTTTCAACCTACGTCCCGCGGGGCGATTCTGAGACTGTGGATATGGATTCGATTGATTCTCGCTCCGAAAGTGGCTTCTCAGAAAGCTCACATGCTGATTCCGACTTCACACAAACGTCATACGCATCCTCCACAGGTGGCACGGGAAGTCTTCGGGTGCCGGACCCGCCAGAGGGGTACGACGTACATTTACAATGCCCTTACTGTTTTACATTGATGGTAGTGGAAAATCGACTGTCGTGGATGTATGCCGTCTCCAAGACTCACCATGGTCACTCGCAATGGCTAACGATTGTGGCTACAGTAGGCATGTATTCCGAGATCTTCGAGCGTATCAATGCACGTTTAGAGATTGCAAGCGTTCCGAGTACCTTTTTACCAGCCGTCATGAATGGATCCAACACGAGCGAACTGAGCATCGGCGCCAGTGGTTCTGCAATGCTTGTATAACCATTTATGATTCGAAAGAAGAATTCCGGCAACACCTCCACAGCATGCACCTCGATCAAATCCTCCTGCCACAGCTCGATATCCTAATTGGGAGGGCCGAACGACCAATCGAAACAGAGCAGCCCTGCCCTTTGTGTAAGGAAACATATCCTCCTCATCAGCTGCAGCGCCACTTGGGACGGCATATGCAACAGATTGCATTGTTTGTGCTTCCAAACAGCACCGAGGAAGAAGACGAAGGCGAAGGCGAAGACGGGGATTCCGATGAGAAGGGCTCTGACTCCCACGAAGGACGTTCTCTGGCTTCCGAGGAGCAACAGGACAACAATGAGGACACGGACGACACCGGATCCCAAAAGCCAAACATCCCGGACCCAGAATATGAGGATGACTTCAACGGAACATTGCATGATGCTGTAAAAGGCCGTAATGTAACAGCAGTCAGGCGCCTGCTAGCTTCCGGAATCGACCCTAATTCTTCGGACTCTGATGGGGATTATCCCATACATCTGGCGGCACATCAAGGAGACGCCACGATACTGGAATCTCTGTTGGACTGTGGCGCCGACATCCATGCCAGGGCAAACAACGGCGATATGGCCTTGCACAAGGCTGCTCGGCGCGGGTATGAGGCCACGATCCCGCTACTCCTTGACCGCGGCGCCGACATCCATGCCAAAATAAACAAAATTGGCTGGACAGCGCTGCACCTAACTTCAGCGTACGGGCATGAGGCCACAGCCCGGCTGCTCCTCGACCGCGGCGCTGATATCCAGGTTAAGGCGAACGAAGGCTGGACAGCACTGCACCTGGCTGCTCAGAATGGGCATGAGGCTACGGTCCGGCTGCTCCTCGACCGCGGCGCTGATATCCAGGTTAAGGTGAACGAAAGCTGGACAGCACTGCACCAGGCTGCTCAGAACGGGCATGAGGCTACGGTCCGGCTGCTCCTCGACCGCGGCGCTGATATCCAGGTTAAGGCGGACAAAGGCTGGACAGCACTGCACCAGGCTGCTCTGAACGGGCATGAAGCTACGGTCCGGCTGCTCCTCGACCGCGGCGCTGATATCCAGGTTAAGTCGAACGAAGGCTGGACAGCACTGCACCAGGCTGCTCTGGACGGGCATGAAGCTACGGTCCGGCTGCTCCTCGACCGCGGCGCTGATATCCAGGTTAAGTCGAACGAAGGCTGGACAGCACTGCACCAGGCTGCTCTGGACGGGCATGAAGCTACGGTCCGGCTACTCCTCGACCGCGGCGCTGATATCCAGGTTAAGGCGGACAAAGGCTGGACAGCACTGCACCTGGCTGCTCAGAACGGGCATAAAGCTACGGTCCGGCTGCTCCTCGACCGCGGCGCTGATATCCAGGTTAAGGCGGATAAAGGCTGGACAGCACTGCACCAGGCTGCTCTGAACGGGCATAAAGCTACGGTCCGGCTGCTCCTCGACCGCGGCGCTGATATCCAGGTTAAGTCGAACGAAGGCTGGACAGCACTGCACACGGCTGCTTGGAAAGGACAAGGGGCCACAGTCCGGCTGCTTCTCGACTGCGGGGCCGACATCCACGCCAAGACGAACGAGGGTAAGACGGTGCTGCAGGTTGCGTTTGACAGGGGACATCAGGCTACAGTCGAGCTGCTCCGCGACCGCACCTCCAACATCCAGGCCGAAGGGACTGATGGCCAGTCGTAGTAATATCACTTCTTCTCCCAATTACTGTGGAATTTTTTAAGGCGAGAAATGGCCCTTCAAAGCTTCGGCTTTGCAAACAGGTTTTTTTTACAGTTGGCTAACAGTTCTATGAAAATAGATAATCCAATACTTTCGACACTTTTTGCAAGAAGTCCATAAATTTCTACCAAATAAGAGGCGACTATACCTACGCAATTGCCATCTAGCATGAGGTAAGACGCGCAGCAGCGAGTCGACACCGAAGCGTCACATGTTATGAAGAAAACTTGGAATGGAGTATGTAGATGTTTTGTTTCTTAGTTACTATCTCGTAAGAGTTTAAGAGGGAGCGCTTGAGAAGGAGTATTTAAGAGTGTAACGCAGGGCTTAATAAATATCTTTTAATATTTCGTTCGCGGAGTTATTCGGTTTCGTCGTTATTGTTCCTTTATATGTATGGACGTTACAAGGCTACGGAGTGGAGACTTTGTTTTTAGTCCTCAAGTATCACGGGTTGTCAGGATCCGCTCACTATAAATGCGCGTTTTCGCGTAGGAATTGGTATTTGGTTGTGGTGGGGGCTCGAGTTGTGATATGTACCGTAAACGCTCGGTGACTAGAGCGGCCATACACCTCGGCCTCGAATAGAGCTAGACGAATCTCCGAGGGAAGGTCAGCAGCCAAGGCAAAGTGGGAGGCCGACAAGTGCAGCAAACACTTCAGTTACAGACTCAAGGGCAAGACGGGGACCAAGAGACCTGTTCCGATGACAAGCGTGAAGTCGCTGGCTACCAGGTTCTACAGACTAAAGTGCGGGCATGCACCCACTAGAGTCTACCTAAAACGGTTCGGCCATCGAGAGGACGACAAATGCTGGTGGTGCGGCGGCGGAGGCAGGACGGCGGCCTAGACGCGGGAACACCTCTTCCGCCACTGCAGCCGGTGGAGAGACCAGCAGAAAGCACTATGGAAGGCGGTGGGAAAGGCGACGGGCTGGAAAGCGGGCAGATGCCGACACGTGCAGATCTCTGAGCTGTTTTCCATGGAAGAGTGCGACCAAGCGGTGATGGACTTCCTGGCGGCTACCGAAGTCGGGAAGTTCCCGCCCAAATGAATGACGGTATGGAGCAGGCGCAGAGGCTGACTCAGGTGCGGGGGGCGGCGGCGGTGAGGTTTATATCCGTTCTTTTCTTTTCTTTTCCTTTCCTTGTCTTTCCTTCATTTCAGTTCATTTCTGTTCTATCTCTCAACTTTCATATGTCAGCGGGGATGAAGGGTAGCAGGGGGGGAGCTCCGCCATCTAGCCGGCTCGCCCGGAGGCGGAGGGGGTATTAGGTCCTGTCATACTCTAGTTAGAGTGCATACAGTATGAATAAACAACAACAACAACAACAACGCTCGGTGACAGATAGAGATAGGGTCTCTCGTTTTACCTCGCTCGATTCGCCGCCAAGCGAAAACGTACGATAGGTTTACGATAATGGCCTCTCTCTTGAAGAGAATTAAGCTTAACGAGTCAAGGCCTTCATTATGACAAAATATATTTCCTAATCTTCGGTAGTTTCCGCCAGTACTCAAGTATTTCAGTACACTCGTATCATACGGTTTGGTTACCCAACTAGTAGTTGGCCGCAGGACACCGATCGACGATTGACGAAACACATCACGCGCGATCTGATGCAAAGTAGCCGTATTGCCGACGGCACTTCGGACCGCTCCGTAACCCCACACCCGAGTCAAACTCAAGTGCACCCGGGAAATTGAGTCGGGCGCAGCACGTATTCTGACAAAATAGGCTTCCATAATCGTCGGTCTTTCTTACAAGCTCAACCGGTTTAGGATCGAGCTTGCCGACCAACGAAAACTCTAGGAATGAGCACTTGCCTGGGTGAAGTCGGTACATGCGGCGGTCAACGCTATATACAGTTTTGATCGAGGTACTGCCCTTTCGAAGATGTTGGAGCGTCAGTTAAGCCAACCCAGAGTCGACAAATGGAAACGTCAATTAATGGTTGGTTACACAACCTATTCAAGCTGCACAAATGAAATGTATGATTATGTATTGTTGCGGGGTCAGAAGCACTTTTCACTGGTCGTCCGCGAGGCTCTGCCCGAGCGTTTCTGAAAGCAGAAGTTCTTCATTTCGAACTCACCCCCGATCAAGTATCGTCGGTCTCCGCATCAGCCTCATTAACCTGAGCGCCAAATCTGCCGCAGGTCTGCAAGCCCTGTGCGAGAAGTATTCCGATGCCCCTAGGAAGGTCTAGAGTATGGAACAAGAATGTGTGACCTTAAGTGCGACGATGAGCCAAATACGGTGGTGGATCGAGTCGACGCTCGCACACTTCCCCGAACACCAGGATGAGATAAAGCCACTTGAAGTTGCACTCTCTGCATGCTTGCAGAGAATTGAAGCGTTGAACGCAGAAGTCGAAAAAGTGACTGGGAAGAGCGAACCAACGAGGATATGGAGACGTCGGACCAAATTTAAGTATATTTGGAGCGACGATATCATGGGAGATCATTTGACGGAACTAAGGTGGCAATCGCAAGCGCTGCATAACCTCCTAACAGCTACTAACCTGTACGTTATCCTCTCCAGCAGGGAAATATGCACAATCTTACGTGTGTGGGGATGGATATCTGCGTGTGGTAATTGCTGATATCTAGAAGACCTATCTTGGAATCCCGGCGCCAAGTGAGCGAAGTAGTACGAGCTGCTTCCGTCCATTGTTCGTTGCCTACAAGAGATTTTCTTGATGGAAGTGCAGCTACAGTTCGAAGCGATGCAGAGTTTTCGTTTGATGATGTAGTCGTGCATCTTCATCCCAGGTGTTCGATGCTTTCGCCACTGAGGCTGCGTGGCCGAAACCGATGTTCGACTGGGATGAATGGGTTGGCGAACACATAAAGGGTAAGGATTGGAGGATACCCGTCGATTTTACGGCCGCTGGCGCTGCAGCCAAAGCGATGTACGACAAACTTGCTAGTGCAGATGGTCAAGATGACGACACCAGCTTAGGTTGCACCTGAGATTGCCACAGACTTGAGTTTATTAAGTCTCTACGACTTAGTGGTTCTCATCGGTAAGTGCTATAATTGCAGCTTTTTTTCAGACAATCTAACAAGTTCCGCTACAGACGATAGCACATCGATGATATTCAACGACATGATAGACCCTATCGAGAGTGCCAACCCGAAAACACTCCCACGCAAAGACACTCTTCTGCAGGTTCCCGAGCTTATCTACAAAATATATGGATGCGCTAGACCCAATAGCATCATCTGTCAAGTTCTTCAATACTCGAACAAGTTAGAAAAACGTAAATCAGGTAACATTTATCATAAAAGGTATAACTATAAGTGTCAAGGAGTGACGCGGATTGGCACAGAGTTGAAACGGAAAATCGTCGATCCGTTTGTATTCAATAACAAAGATGGGCTTCGAAATGAAAAAGCCATTACTAGTCATTATAATCACGGATGGAAAGGTCTGTGTCTCTTCATAAGTACTAGTGTCTCATAGATGCATATGCTGATTCGTCTGTCGTAGGTCGAGGGCGAACCAAAAGGACTGTTGGAGCACATGGTCTTAAATACCATCACAGAATGTGCCCAAGATGCTAATCGAGGGCGGCATGGTCAATCCTCATCTCACCTAATCATGAATAATCTCTAACGAGTTGCGCATGTCAGCCGTTTCATTCCAGTTCACACAGGTTGGCCGGGGCAGAGACGCAGCGAGATTCTTCCGGAACCTTGCCAAAGACGCCGCTGTGAAAGATTATGTCGATTGCGTACTGAGTAAGTATATAGTGGCTAACTCTGACTAATATTGTTGCCTGGTTGACGGGAATGATAGATACGAGTCTTGATTACATCTGGGATAACGATCGAAAGTGGGGAGTTGTATGCGCACTATGCCTCTGGGGATATTAATATCGTCTAACTGGGCTCTTCTCTGTAGGTGACGCAGTTACTTCTTGGGGCGATAACAGAATTTGTGAGAGAGAACGGCACTAGTTTTGAAAGACACAGCAGCCATGGGAATTGCTGGAATTAAACCAGTTCTCATCTCCCTCTCGAATCAACTCTTGCTGACCTCACGAAGTGGAGCAACAAGCGCGCACCAGTCCATTGGAAGGATCAGCCAACTAGGTGTACACTCACAAGGTCTAATGCGATCAATGATACAATTAGGAGTGAAGAGAAGGGGCAGTCTAGCACCTCTAATTATAATGGTATTCGAAACAGTCCCCTAGAACCCATTCAAGGCGGAGGGAATGGGCGGACTTTGGCGGATGGCTTCTATGAATATCCATTATGACGTCATACTGTTAAGCTGATTTGAAGTTTATAGAACCAGACTTTGACGTTCGGTGTGCTCTTTTGGAGATGGGCTGGATTACTAGATCAATGGTGTACTGGCCTGGACACAACCGATACTTGAGAAGTTGGTTGGATTATTTTTGAGCTGTTGTAACTAGTCTTCAAGTTACTGCTTGAGCTCGAGCGATGTATGCGGTGAGTTGCGGTTCAACTATAACAAACATTACTCTTATGTATGTCATCACGCGCGATCGGATGTAATGTAGCCGTATTGCCGACGGCAACTCGGATCTCCGTAACCCCACACCCGCTTACCTTATCCCAACCTCCTTCCTTCACTGCTTCGAACGGAACCTCATTCATTCCCACCACAACCCTCAACAATGAAAGCCGTCGTTCTACGGCCCGTTCCCCCCGCTAAACCTGGTGAAATCCACTACCCGTAACTTCCCCTTCCCACTCCTTGCAACGCTACTAACTAAATCCTCAGCCTACAGACCCTTACCCTCCCCGTCCCTGTCCCTACCACTCCAGCCAGCGTCCAAGTCCGCCTACTCGCCGCCTCCCTAAACCACCGTGACCTCTTCCAACGCCGCGGCCTCTATCCGGGCACCGCACCGTCCATCCCTCTCCTCGCCGACGGTTACGGCATCGTCACCACGCCCTCCTCCAGCCTCTACAGAAAGCGCGTTCTTATCAATCCAGCACGAGGATGGGACTCTGACCCCCGTGGTCCAGAAGGTACATTCGCAATCCTCGGCGGGACAAAACACTACCAGAACGGCACGCTGCAGGAGTACAGTGTGTTTGAGGAGTCCGAGCTTGTAGAAGCGCCGGGGCACTTATCGGCTGCAGAGGCGGCGGCACTGCCGCTATGCGGGCTTACGGCGTGGAGGGCGGTGATGACGAAGGGGCAGGTGCAGAGAGGGGATAATGTGCTCATCACTGGGATTGGGGGTGGAGTGGCGTTGATGGCGCTGCTGTTCGCGGTTAAGAGGGGCGCTAGGGTGTTTGTGAGCTCGTCATCGCAGGAGAAGATTAATCGGGCGAAAGCACTCGGTGCGGAGGGGGGAGTGCTGTATACGTCTGATGGATGGGAGAAGGAACTTGCACAGACTGTGGGCGGGAAGTTGGATGTGGTTATCGACGGCGCCGGCGGAGATGTGGTTGTCAAGACGGCAAGGATCATGAAGGATGGAGGGCGGATCGTGAGTTATGGGATGACCCTTGGGCCGAGTTTGCCGTTTACTATGGGGGCAGTGCTGAAGAATGTTGATGTCCTTGGAAGCACTATGGGGAGCCGGAGGGAGTTTAAAGAGATGGCGGAGTTTGTGAGTGTCAATGGGATTAGGCCGGTGGTTAGTAGGGTTGTCAACGGAATGGAGGAGAAGGAATTAGAGGGGCTGTGGGAGGATATGGAAAAAGGCCGGCAGTTTGGGAAGCTAGTGATTAGGATTGCAGAAGAGGAGAGGGGCAGGTTGTAAGAAAGACAAGAAATCTAGAGAGGTGAGTATATACTTTATAGAGGGTACGATAAAAGTTGAGCTTTATAAAAATGGGTAGGTAGTAGAACTCCCTGTTATAGCGGAGAGATTAAAAAGTGAGACGTGAAAATACGAGTTGACACACCTTTGTAGCAACACCAACACCGACACTGACACGGTATAAGTCAACCCATACTGGGACTCCAAGCACCGTACTCGATACACAAAGAAGACCTTGTTGCTAGTCAAGAGATTGGTATGGGTTAGGGTTATTTGTTTTTCTGTGTTTTAATCATACTGTATTCATTCTATCCAGAGTATAACAGTGCCGATTCCCCTCCCCTCCGGCTGACTGGCTAGTTGGGGGAGCTTCCCTCTCTCTATCCTTTGAGGTTATCAGTTTCAAGCCTTGTCCTACCCACCAATATCATTGACTCAACCTCATCTCCCCGCACCCACATGCACAATCTACTCTTCCCTTCTCGCTAAATGACATTCTCTTACCTCTACCATATATCACCATGAGTAGATACCAGTTTCGCACTCCGCATCACCAGATCTTCGTCGTCGTTCGCGTTTCCCCGAAGTCCAAACCCTCTACTTCGGTAGTGGTAGAAATAGCCCTGTCTCCCCTGCAGATCATGCGCCGGAATACCGCTGCGTGGGTGCAGTCTGCAGCGATAGCATTTATGGTCTAGACGCCTCTAAGATCTGTCTCCGGATTATAAGTTCCGTCAAAGCAGAAGCAAACGCGGTGGCTGCAGAGCTTTTGAGTCTCGATTCCGCTGTGTGGAAGGACCGGAGTGGAGACACCCAGTGGGATGGAAATAAAGTAAAGACTGCTGTCCCTTTGTTAGCGCCTTGGTGCTGTCAGCTGCTGCATGGAATCCCGGAGGACATGATTGTTCGGTTTGAATTACTAGGAACCAGTCGTGGGCCTATTACAACGGTGTACGAGTACGTTTCCAGTCCTGGCCTGAGCATGTAGCTATCTATTCATCTGTACTGATTAATCAGCCGAGAGTGATGAGTAGATTGAGTAGAGATGTCTGTGGTTAACCCTAATTAACTATCGAGGACGCCATTGATAATTCTGAAACAGGGAGATGCGGTCATCGACATCACCGATCTTGAACAGCCTCGTATACCTTTTCTCCGAAGCTTCTTTCGGTAAACGTATATTTACGAAAATGCTTCAAAGAGCCACATGCAGAATGTGGCTGGAGAGATCTACAAGAGCAAGTGATTCTATTGAACCGAACTTTGCCGCGTCACCACTCATCACTAAAGAAACGCTCGAGAAAATCTGGCTTTCGCCGCACGCCATCATATTTAAAGAGACTCTCCAACTCGGCCCTTCTACTACAGATGGAGTGAGTCCTGGTTAAGCCGAGATAGCTTTCCGAGGGAGTGTGCAGAGTTTGAAAGAGCTCTCGCTCAAGAAACTCACCACAAGCTATCTCGATCAGGAAGATGTTGCTTGGTTCGATGCCTGCGATTGGGAAATGTTTCCCGACCTTCTAAGGGCTATTCTCTCAAATCTCTCAACCTTAATCGAACATAGAGTTGATGTAATGAAAACTTCGCCATCCGCATGGAATCTCTTATGGCGTATTCTCATACTCCTCAACAAAAAGTCCGATATTCTCAATATGTCCACGCTCCCGTTTAATACCTTCACTCAGGTCGCTTACCTATTCAAGAAGTTATTTGAAAGTGTAAAATCTGCAGAGGGACGCTGGATCAAAGAACTAAACCTCAGCAACAACTACCCACTAAAAGCGAAATGCGTCCAACAGATTCTCGCCACAATTCCAAAAACCTTCACGGTCGAAAGGCTCATCATCTTCGGCGCGCTGCTCTTCGACCCTGCTGAGCTTGAACTATTTCCAGGAGTCACAGACACTAAAGAAACGCCCAACATTCTCCAAGTCAACGCCACGGCACTCCGCAAAGCGCATTCTTTAAAAAAGCTAAGTTTGATATATCACCGTGGCCTCCTAAATACCCCCCAAGGCCCTCTGGCGACTTCATTATCAAGCCGCACCCGGCATGCACTCCTTCTCCCGGCACTGTCTCATCTATAGTCCTGTTCTTCCCCGTTGCTGTGAACAACCGTCTCATCGTTCCGATGCACATCCCATTCGCTTTTGCGCACCCTTGGACCACTGCTGTGGCTTTGACTATCTTCTTCATATGTCTCAACCTTAATGAACCCAATAAACGTTGACAGTTATCCCACAACCGTCGTGAGAATGTTCCGCAGCTGCAACCCAGTCAATATCACTCAGATGGAAGTACAAGTGACGCGTATAATTACGGGGGAAAGTGGGAACGCTTCAACTAGGGGGGGTTTTACAAAGAGAAGGCGCGGTTCGTTGGGAAAGTTTTGGAGACACCGGAATAGGTTCTGTTTGTGTCGGCATTACCGGTGAGGAAATCTGCAGGCGTCGAAGAATCATTACGATATAGCTTTGTACGTAAAGAGAGAGAGAAACGTATGCCCCCTCTCGTTCTCTCACGTTCTCCGCTGATAATATGTAGTTAAAAATTTGTCGATTCCTGAAATCATCGGGGCGGATGGTATAGAGGACTTGCAATCTAGGTTATGGGATAGCGAGATTTCTAGGGGATTTGTAAAGACTAAGACGGGTACTAATATTCCGATCCGGGTGTCGATGGAGAATTAGGTTTGGGCTCTGAAGTAGTGTTTGGGTGGGTTGCTGCAGGAATGAAGGCAGTCTGGTTAGTCTATGTCAAGATGTAACTTAGAGTACGATGAGATGGTTCCATCGGTGAGATCAAGCGAGGATCTATCCGAGACACTATCCGAGACGCTATCTAATCTCCGATATCTAATCTAATTCCATCTCATTATCGTCACTGCAATCATAAACACATAACGTCATTTCACTATCGATGCACACTCAATCTTGTCATACGACACCCCTCTCCTCCAAAACTAACCCCACATCATCTGTCATCACTAACGCCGCAAAGGAAACACTCTTCCGCACCTTCCCCCATACCCTATCCCTAGCCATCTCCTTCGTCTCCCCCACCATCCTTGCAATGCTCACCTTCCTCCCCCTCATCAGTGCCGCTATAACTCCCACAAACTCCACCATTGCAAACTTGCGACCCAAACATACTCTCTGCCCGCCACTAAACGACGCAAAGCTTCCCTGCACTGGACGGTACAATCCCGGAGCCTCGGGCCACCCATCATTCGGCTGTTCAAACGACTTGAGGAAGGAGTCGCTATTTGCAAGGTCCCAGCGGGCGGGGTTGAAGGCGTCTACGTCAGGTCCCCAATATTTCGGGTTGTGGTGCAAACCCCCCGCGTTGATGGTTACGAATGTGCCGGCGGGAAGAAGGTGTGTGGTGTTATTAACAGTAAGGGACTGTTCAGTGGAGATCCACTTTAGGATGCCGGTGACAGGTGGGAAAAGGCGGAGGACTTCGTACTGGAGTGATTGGATTAGCACGGAGAAGGGTGCACGGGGAATTAACTTACCATGAGGCAACGCGGGGCGGAGAGTCGCTCATAGACCGTCTCATATTCCCACTGGGTCATATCGATGGGAACTCCTTCCAGCTGCTCGTCGAGCCGTCCTAAAAACCATTCCTGCACTTCTGGGTGGAGTGCCAGCATGACCAAGGCGTACTGCAGAGTACTAGCCGTGGTCTCATGGCCGGCGATACTGAAGATGAAGAGATTCCCCACAATCTCGCGGTCTGTGAGGAAGTCGGATTTTTCCTCCGAGTCGTCGTCTTTCCGGACTATAGCAGAGAGGAGATTTCCCTTTCGGGTTCGGTCGTTGTCATTGGCGCGCTCGTAGCTTATAAGCGCGTTCATGTATCCCTCCACATCCTGCAGTGCGCGTGCCGTACCAGGCACCACCCAGCGAGGGAGCATTGATAAAGCGATCACAGTGATGAAGTTCATACTGATGTATTCGAGTGCACCGCGCCAGGTGCGGGAATATCCTTTGGAGGGCTCGCCATCCGAGAAGACATCATTCCCGACAGTGGCTTCCTTTTTCGCAGCAGTAGATGTTGAAAACGAGAGGTTTATTCCAAACGCGGCGTCAGATATAACATGTAGCGCGAGACGGCGAAAGTCTTGTCTAGAGGATGAGATGATACGTCCCGGAGAGGTATATTCTGGCGACGACTCCGGCTTCGATTCCCACTCGGAGAGCATGTCTGTGGTTTGTACCAGTGCCTGTTGCCATACTAATGCACTGTTGCGCTCGTTAAATGGTGGGCTGGTGTGTTTTCGGTGGTGTGTCCACTCTGTGTCATCGCACTGTCTCGTTCAGTCAAACTGCGTTTCAAGACGGATGAAAAACTCACAGCCACGACGTTATTACCGAACAATTTCAGGTGCGCTGCTTTCTGTCAATTCACAGCACACAATATCCGGCTTCTGGAGGACTCCGGAATACCTAATTTCCAGCTAGGCTTGAAATATTTGCCTCTTCCCGTAAATACCTCCCAGGCAGCAGCGGCATCAGCGATATAGCACGACAGCGGTCCCGAAGACACCATAAGCACCACATCCCCCAGTTCCTTGTGTACCCGATATTTTGCGTTCCATCGCCGGAGATAGCTGCTGGTGTTGATATAGTCTTGCAAGCGCGAGGGTAGGAGGTTTTCGACAACCCAGGTTACCGGCGAAAGCCCGAGGGTGACGTACCACTCCTTGCTGTCACTGATTAGAAAACTGAAGTAGGGGAGCCCTGTGGCTTTGGCTTGCGAGCGACAGTGGAGATAGAGGAAGAGGAGGTAGAGGTAGTAGGAGACGATAGCTGCGACGAGGAATGAGATGACGGGCGACATTTGGTGGCAGGTGAAGACAGTCGAAGTTACTTATATAGACAAAGCTGCTAGTCATGATCACTAATTATCCGAGTGGGTTATCTCCTGAGCCACCGCATTCTAGTGGAGCCGGCTTATTTACTTTAAGGGTTGGGGTTACTTGGGAGGGTGCGAAAGAATACAAAATGTATGATCGCGGCACAGCTAGTGGATCAAATTACTGCACGAAACACGGCTCCTAAAAGTGGCGCATTTGGCGTATTGCAATTGTCTCGAGCCCAGACCCAATCTGTTTGGGTGCGGAGCCAGTCGAAAAGGTGATGAAGTACTGACTGGGTCTGGCTCGAGACAAAGGTTACCCTACACCACCAAAAACGCTCACAGATTGGCCGTCTGGGCACGAGACAAGTGATAAGGTAGTACAAGGATTTATTAGGTTTCGGCGCCAATATCCCTCGCGTCGACATGGCATTACCAGCGTACTTTGCTTACCATGCCCGAATTTAATGGTAGCAGAGCCGCATATGGTATGATAGCGAAGATATGGAGTACCGCCCATTCAAAGGGAGAGAGCTTTCGAAACAAGGTAGTGAGTGTTGCGTGTTTATTTCTACCGAATCTCAAGGTCCAAACCGAAACAAACTGCAGAGTTGGACATCTCAAGTTCCCAGATCTCCGCAATAAAGACAGGATGAAAGCAACATACATAATCAAACTACCGCCCAGAACCGGACAGCCCCCAGGGCCCTGCCCCCATTGGCCGCTACTAGTTACCCACAGACAGACCCGGAAGGTGTATCCAACCTACGCAAAATTTCGTTCTCCCACCTCAACCGCTCGAGCTCCTTGTCTTTCTTCAAGCTCTCGATCTCCCACCTCAGGTCCTTCACCTCCTTCCTCAACCTCTCAATCTCAGTGTCCTCCTCGGTCCGCTTCCTCGGAGTAGTACGCATCGTGTTGACCTGCGACGAGAGCATTCGCTCGGTCCTCTCCAAGAGCCCGCAGAAACAGCCCTCACTAGTACCCTGATGTTCTAGCAACAGCGCGCCCTTTTGATCGACGATAAAGATGCGCAGGGTTTCGGCATCCCGGAGGGTGAGGAGGTTGGCTTGTGTGGGCGCCGGGAAGAGGAATTTGCAGTTGGCGAGGATTTGGTCGCGGTAGAAGGCGCGTGTTGCCATGGTAGCAGTGGAGGTGGTAAATGCAGCGGAGGTGGTAGTGGTGGTGGTAATTCGATGGTGAGTGAGGGAGGACAGAAACTGTATGATCACGGCAGCAAAGTTGAAGTGCTGGGGGGATAGTGAGAGTTAGGTTTCGTTGATATCGATAGCGGCGTTTAATTTGTTGAATCGCTAGCTACTATGCAACCTCAACGTCCCGGCGGACTTTATAAGTAGCTGACACACGCTAAGCGCCAACGAAAGAAGGCTGTCATGCCAACTGAGACCTCAAACAACCTCGAACATCCCATGACTCGTACCCTTGCCCACGTGCCCTCTCGAGCGAGAGTTGCCGGTGTTATCCATGGTCAGGTGGTATTCTATCCGCGAGTTTGGAACATTCGAACATTCCTCCTCCTGATCCGACACGGGGACCTGAGGCCAGGATCCCAACAGCTAAAACCCCCGCCACAACGGCACCCAGAAATCAAAGTGTAGGGATTCTGAATCAGAGGTGAGGTGTTTTGAGGAAGCTGAATTGAAAACCACTCCCCCCTAATTCTATAGGCGTTACACAGACATCTGTTCGTGTGAGGTTAACTGCGTTCAATTTCCACACTATATCACTCCCGATTTCTACCACTATATGTAACAGCAAAAATTTCCTTAAGTTAGAGAGTGCGTCATCTGTACTATCAAAATGGATTATTTATAGCGTAAATTTCTTGTCCTACCGAATCACCGCTTGCTAAGATGTCTGCTTCGCAAATGGCAATAAAAATGTACATATAGGTTCATCCGTGCAAACCCAAGGTGCAATAAATGGGCTACTAAGAAGGCTAGAGTAGTCCAGGGGGATAAATCCATGCGGAAAGTTGGTGGACTGTTCATCACCGTATATATGTTCTGACCGATACACTAACTTTGCCCGTTCGCGAACTGGACGGACCAGTTCGCGAATTTTGACCGGTTCGCGAACTGACGACCCTGTATGCGACCTTGCCAAGTACGAGATTTAATCCCACTAGACAAAGGGAACTATACAATAAACATAGTGTAAGACCTGTGATACGTATACTTGGCGTCCCAACTGCTCCAAGAATTTCGATGCTCAGTCTTCTATCATCACAGACTGTCATAACTGTCAATTTAACAACCTTAAGCACCTCACAGTGCTGGAAATCTGCTTGACCCTGCACCTGGTAGAGAAATTTAGTCCTGACTTCATGCATATAGTGTCCCATAGATATTCATAATATAGGAACTATGATGAAGACTACATGAAGTAATACATTGATAGTGGCAGTGACTCGACAAGGACTCGGAGATTGCATCATGCTGAATTTGATGGAAGTTGTTGAGTCAGCTATAGTTATCTAGTATCATGTCCATTCATGCAAATTGTAGTGCCTTTAAATGGGGCTTCCCAGCGCTTGAGACAATTAAATGGGTAGAATTCGCATAAATCAACCAGTTCGCAAACCTCTTGTCCGGTTTGCGAACAGGACAAAATATTGCGAACCGGTAAGTCTAGTTCGCGAACTGGAGGGTTCGCTAATGGGTCGGAACATATATGTAGAGTGCTACAAGATTTAGAACAATTCCAATTAAAATAATGCAGCATAAATGATGCGATTCACATAAAAATATCACCTTCCACATCTCTCTTAAAACCACCTACTAGCGCTATCTCGAAACCACCAAAAATACAATTTCCATGAAGAAAATACAATAACTGTAGCCTTGCCCTTCCATACCCACAAGAACCCCTTTCAACCTCAGCTCCGTCATCATCATTCTTCATTCTAAGACATTGCCAGGGTCGACTGGGGAATATCCATACTTTGCGAAAAGATTTTTGATCTGTTCGAGCTTTATCACGTCATCATGATGGTGTTTCTTTGAGTGATCTATTTGTATGAATAAAAGTGACAAAGGTGTCTGGCCATCATGAGACTTAATTGTCGGACTTGCGCCTTTGGAAAGGAGAAGGTCGATCATATCGTAATTCAACGACCGTACAGCCTGCCATAGGGCTGTTTTCCCGTCCAAGCTACCTGCAAGGTTAATCTCTTCGCTGGAAGAAAAGTACTGGAGAATCTCAACAGCTAACGCCCGACCAACCACATCATCTCGTATGTTGCGAGGGTAGGATGCAAGGTGATGAAGGGCGCTTTTGCCTTCGCTCGGAAGGACTATAAAGTCTACCTTGCCATAGGTATCGGGAAGATGTAAGAGGTATCTTAGAGCTCGCAAGGAGAAGATGGCGCCCTCGTCCAATAGATATTTAAGAATCGACACTCTAACTTGAGGAGAGTGAAAATTTGTGCCTCGAACGCATGATGCATTTATCATCAACCCAGGTTCTGCAGTGTTTTCCAAGATATATGTTGCCAGTTCAAAAGCGCGATTTTTAACAGCACCAAAGAAGGGTGTCTGGAATCCCGAAGAAGGAACCTCAAACCTCAAGCCCTTCTGAAGAAGGATTCGCGGGATCTTGAGCCCTTGACGATAGTTTGCGTAGAGGCTTAGAGCATCTAAGCCATCGAGACGGGTTGCGAAAGGGTCTGCACCTCGGGATAAGAGCAAATTGACCAAATCCTCCCGGTCTCTCAGAACTGCACGGTGCAGTGGGGTCATTTTCTGTCGTCCCGGAATATTGATCGATGAAGGGTATATGTCGAGGACGGCTTCAACAATATCCAAAGAGTGGTTCATGACTGCTTGGATCAGTAGTGTCCCACGACCCTCTTCACTAGCACTGCGAGCCAACCATTGGTGAGCTCCCCGCCGCGAAAGTGTCTCTATTGTTGCTTTGACGGAAAGACTGTGTTTCTCGCAATGTCGCACCATCCTCCCCCAAGTAGCACCGTTCATAAAGTAGTACCCCGCATCCAGGGTAGGCTGTCCGAGAGGCCATTTTTCACTTTCGCCACCGTTGACTACTTTCTTGACATCTGCATTTTTGATGCTATCCAGAAGCAACTCGAGTACCTTGAAGTTATGATAGGTGCAAGCGATCCACAGAGGGGTGCTTAGTTCGCTTGCGGGTGCGGGAAGAAGAGCGTCTGCACCGCAATCTAGGAGGATTTTGACGGCTTCGGATTTATTTCTTGCGACAGCCCGTTGTAAAGGTGTTCCGCCGGGCACGGCCATTTGATAGTAATTGTCCCATAGCTGTCGGGATGATATGGCGTTGACATCAGCCTTCTGCTTCAGCAGTACATCCACCAAGGTTCTCATTTGGGACGCCTCGAAAGTATGTAGCCAATGAAACGGTGTATCGCCTTTACGATCCGCTTTCGATGCGTTTGCCCCATGGTCTAACAATGTTGTTGCAGCGACGAAATTCCCCGTAATAAAAGCCCAAAGGAGTGGAGTTTGGCCCTGGTCGTTTGTCACATCGACATCCACACGCTCGATTGTTGAATACGACTCCTCTAGTACAAGGCGTAGGGCCGAAGTGTCTCCACATATGACTGCAAGGTGTAAGAGACTATCACCATCTGAATTCTTGATCGGTTCGCTCATGCCAACACCGTAGCTGCGGATGTGGTCTCTCAAAGTTGCCAAATCGGGGAAAGGTAGGACTAAAGACCAGTAAGGATCTAACTTCAGAGAGGGAGTATCAACTGACTTCTATCTCGTCTCGTTCTTTCAAGCTCCTTAAGCACCCCTTTGCCTTTCTCCGGATAGTCTGCCATCAAGTTCTTGATTGCTACAGGGTTGCATTCCCTAGCGCCCTCAATTAAATAAGACAGTATGCGTTCTTTATCTCTGCTGAAAAGGTTGAGTGCATTTGAGATGCAATAAGCATCCGACTTTGCTTGTATGTTTCCCAGAGAAGCGGCAAGTAAAATCCACTCAAGCGCCTCTTCTGGCTTCCGACCACCAAATCGTTCCAGGCAATAAGCCGCAATAGCCATCGCAGCCATTGATCGCTGGCCATCATTTCTTTCTAAAGCCTCCTCAGTACGTTTTTCTAGGCTGGTAAGAATCTGTTTTTGAATCGGAGCACCCAAGTGCTGCATCTCCCGGAGGTTGAATTGAGACTAGAATCGCAACAGATGAACAACTGGTTGCGCTGAAAATAGCACTAGCGAAAACTTACATTAGCAGAATGTAGTCGGTTTGGTGGCAAATTTGTCGAGCGTCCTAATACCGAGCTATTACCTTGTATCTCCGCGCCCAAAGCCTGCAACGCATCCTTCAGTTTTCTCTCATACGGAGAATGGCGGATCGTAAGCTCTAATACACGCCTTAAGCATGTCTTGTCTTCTGAAAGCATGCGTAGGGCCAGGTCCAGGAGTTCGCCACTTTCTTTCAGCCTCTGAATATGCTGTTGGGATTCAGTAGAGGATAGTGGCCGTGAACAAACATTTGAATCTTCGAAAGGATTATGGCCCTCTTGAGAAACTTGCCAGACTAGGAGGCCGAATGAATAAATATCCGTGTAAATGATGTCGCCCCGAGGGATAACTCCTTTGTTTAGCTCGGGAGCCTTGAAAGGGTACGTTCCTTTTAGAGGCCGAGCATTCTCGCCATCGAATACAGAGTATCCGAAATCGCCCAGTTTGGGTATAATGCCATTATCAGAACTACTCTTGAAGAGGAGAACGTTGTCACACTTCACATCGCCATGGACTATACCGCATTGATGGAGGAACTCGAGACCAGAGCCGACGCCATGGCAAATTTGGTGCTGCACGTAAAGTGTCGTTTTTTCGTGGCGTTCAAAATAATCTGACAGTGTTCCGAGAGTTGCAAACTCGAGAACAAGAGAAGGCCAGTATCGGCCCAGGTCATCTGGATGTTCCTCCCAGATTACAGTCAAAAGTTTAACAATATTATGATGCAACCGGATTCGTTTGTCGGTTAGTACACGCAACTCCAGATGAAGTGAATACAGCTGATCGAAAACATTTTCTTCATTCGTACCCTGCTGAAATAACTGACGTGGTCGTTTGACGACATATGGCTGAGACGATTTTGACCGATAAACCGCAAATGTAGCACCTTCACCAATTGGGAAACTGGCCTGTACGCCCCTAGGTGCCTGGTGTTGTTCTTCATAGAGATTTACCTGGCTTGCAAGCCAAGTTATGGATAGATAGTCAGGTTTGCCGATGAGAGGCTCCAGCTGCGAATGTTCTTCTTTCGGCTTCGAGTCTTCGGTCGGCTTCTCGGGCACGAAAGCTGCAAGATATCTGTCGCTCGAGATAGGACGGGGCATGTTTGGTCTGGAAGTTGATCCTGCGTAACACCTTCTGGTCTCACAACTTTATCATATTATCCCACGAATGCTCTGCTCATTTTCACGCGTATGAACTTAGTACATCCTAGTCACCAATGCGAGCGTGCACCCCACCATGGATCCCACGCACCTAATAATAGGTGTATGGGATCCATGTTGATATAGCAGGTTTCTTCCACATGCAACACCAACGGCGTAAAAAGTTGAGTTTCCGTCTCCCATGATTTGTCTGGCTGTGTGCAGATATGTTTCATGATGCATGCTTTATCTTTTACGGGCACTGTCATATGCACACATATCTGTAGCCAGTAAGATGTCTAACCGATTACAAACTTTAAATATTGTGACGTATGCAGGGTACAAATCCTTCGGTAGTACTGCGGGAGTAAATTTCAACATGCGCAGCGCAGCCTTCCCATCCAATCCACCGATTAAGGTGCCGAATCAATATACAATGGGCAAAGTATGAGTTACGAATTTTTTGTGCTCATTGAACCGCCAATCGACCGCGCTGTTTGGTATATGTAGTATCCTATGCGTATTTGGCACAAAATGTTAATGCAGGAGATAATAAAGCGGGCTGCTCCGTGATCCCGACTAGTCTAGGCGCTCACGGATGCTGGAACCTTCGTAGAAATCCTTAAGATACCAAGGCAGTCAACAACAGGCCCGGCAGCGCAGGGATGAGTCGTTGTGGTGTGATCTGTCAGGTTGTACGGCATTGTGTTGGTGGTGTGCCACGCAGTCGTGTTATGAGGTTGAGGAAAAGGATATGTGGAGAAATTGATCGCTTGTCTGGTTTCTGTTCTTGCTTTCGCACTATCACCCGTATCTTATAATATACAGGCTACCTCTAGTTGGTTGCCCTGTTCTTACCCCCCGCCTAAATTTTATCCCGTGCTCTCTTGGAGATTTCTATCCTTAGCCCTCGAGCTACTTCCCGTTATAGGTTTTACAATGCTATCTGACCCTATTTCGGTTGGTGGCCTAGCTTTGTCTGCTGTTTCGGTGGCAGCACAAACGTTCAATGGCTGTATCATCGGACTCAGGATCATCTCAAAGGCGCGCTCTTCGCATGTCACTTTGTTGGGCTTTCGAACACAGCTGGATTTAGAGATTGCTCGCCTTCTGATTTGGGGTCGAAACTCCGGCCTAGCGAGGGACGAACTCCACGAAAGTCTTCAACCTATCCAGCCTCTGCTTCTTGACATCTTAGGAAATATAGCGAGCAGTATAGAGAGTACGGATAAGCTAAGGTCTACATATGGTATCGAACTCCTCGAAGAGGAGGCGAACGAAGTAGGACGAACTCCAAGTCCTAGGCCTGCGGGGACGGTCGAGAGTCTGAATCTACTACCGAATTCTGGACTAGCAGCCGAGTTACAACGACAACAGTCTATAGCCTCGGGGCTCCGCAAAAAAACCCGTTGGTACCACAAAGTGAAGTGGGCAACATGGGATGAAGCGAAAGCTACACATTTCATCAATTCCATCTCTGACTACGTTACCGGTTTGAATCGGCTCCTCACAGAAAGCCAGAAAGCTACATACGAAGAAGAGTTTACCGCAATGAAGATCGCAATTCTGGGTACAAATTGGGCACAGCGAGGCTCGATGTTAGGAGCACTCCATAGCGCGACAGCTAGCCGTTACGAAACGATTGCTCTGCCGGCTCGTCTGGCCCAGCTTCGCCTCGAGTTTGAAATGGAAGAAATAGCCCCTTCACCACCTACCGTCGGCGGGCTACCTGCTCTCTTACTTCCCATAAGTCACGAAGGTCTCCGCGTTCTCGATCCTAGTCGCTCGTGTACCAGGTTTAGAGATTCTCATGTCGTCATCGAGTGGAAAACTCCCGGTTCAATGGAAGTTACTGGTGAGCCAGGGCGCAGACTTATGGAACAGGCTGTAATGCTAGCAACACTCTTCATGGCTCTCCATTCACAACCGGAAGTGTACCGAGTCCTTGAATGCGTTGGTTACGTTGACCATCGAAACAACATACCTCCCCGATATGGTCTAGCCTTTGCCCTACCTCCCACATGCTCACCAGAAACGCCGTTCTATACACTCCACGAGTATCTTTCATCCCGTGCACATGAAGACTTTCAACCAAGTCTCGGCTCCCGTTTTGAGCTCGCCCGCCAGCTGGCCAAAACGTTTCTCCAATTCCACCAACTCGGGTGGCTGCACAAAGGCATCTGCAGCTACAACATCATATTTTTCCGTAGAGACGGCGTGGACTCGATCGAATCACCGTACATTCTAGGATTCGACTATTCTCGGCCTAATAGCCAAGCCGGGATCTCCGACAAGCCGAATCCGGACCCCAAATTTGATCTCTACCGTCATCCTGCCTGCCAATCAGAACCCCCAGAAAGTTTCCAGATGCGTTTCGATCTCTTCAGCATCGGACTCCTTCTCTTTGAAATCGCGAAATGGCGACCACTTTCAAACTACCGGGCCGGGATCGGGGGTGCTCAAGTGACACCATCCGCATTTGTCGATAAGATTGTTAATAATGTGAATGCTGATCTGGAGTTTCGCATGGGTGTCCATTATAAGGAAGCTATTTTGACATGTCTCCAAGGTTCTTTTGGTATTAACGGGGAAGATCCATTGGATAAGCGCTTAAAGCTGGCATTCTTTGAAAAGGTGGTGAAGCAGCTGAACAATTGCCATGCTTAGGTTAACGTTAGGATCTGTGTCGAGAATCTACCGGGGGATCTCTCTTTTACTGAGCTGCCTTCTTTGTTGTATCATTATGAGTTTTAGGTTAATTAAGCCTTGCTTGCTCTATTTACTATCTCGGCCGTGTTGTCAATATCAGCCTGGTTATCACCTTAGTGCTAGACCAGAGATGACTAATTAGATTAGGCCTCATTGAAAGTCATCTAACATTGATACGTAGTCACCAAAGTTTTGATGTGTCGCCAAGGGCGCTTGAAAATTCGACGAGTAGGGACAGCAAATTACATGAAATCACTCACGAGAGATGTAGTGCATGAGTACCTATAAAGGACATTCGTACCAAAATGTGGAAGGTATATGCAAGTATTGAATTGGAGAAGAGACCAATCTGCACATTCCTGGGTATATTAATAACTAGAAACAATGCCAGAAACAATGCCAGAAACAAACCCGAAAAGATTAGTTATTCATTCCTCCGGTGGCGATGGGTTCTTGAACCATAGCTCCATTCGTTTTTGCAGTATCTCTACCACCCCCTCCATCGCCTTGTTTCTTGCTTTCTCCAACTCTTTTCTAGCCTCCTCATTGGCCATCATCTCTTCAAGCTTTTCAGATAGCTCTTGCCCTTCTAGCATTACTGCTTCTTCTTTCGCGAGCCTCGCCTGTCTCTCCTTCTCCAGCTCCTTCGTCAGCTGGTTCAATTCCTCCCTGTTCGCCGCCATCTCATCTTTTAGCTTTTCTTGTTGCTCTTGCTTCCCCGCCATCTTCTTTAGTTCCACCATCATCAACTTCAACTCCTCCATGGTGGAGGGGATGCCGTCGGTGGTAGTGTGATCGGCTGTGACGGATGACATGGTGTGATAATCATCGGCAGCATTCCGGTTAGTTAGAGAGGAGAGAATAGTTGATTGCTTCGTCATCACCTCTAACTTCTCCATAGTGGAGGTGATAGCATCGGTGGTAGTAGGATCGGTCATGGTGGATAATATGGTGTGATAAATTGCGGCAGTGTTGCGGTTAGTTTGCAAAGAGGAAATGACTGAAAGTAACACTCAGACGTTGGCGAGCATGAAAGGAAGTTATCTAACGGGTTAAAATTAGAGCGTAGGACAGAAGTATTCAAAGTGTTCGTAGTGCAGTGGGTCGTCGGGGGTATTGCGGTTAGCTAGTTGATGATGAAGAACGCGGATTTCGCGGACGTTTGGCGGAAACTAAAAGGACCAATATGAGAACGTGAGAAACAATTATCTAAAGCGGTAGCGGTGCCAACGATGTGGTGGTTGATTAAGAAGGAGAAAAGTGATTGATGGTGAAGAATCGGAAACTACCCGGACGATGCTGAAGACGTTATTTAACGGCCCGAGATGATAACGCGGGAACAAAGAACTGGGGACTGCGTGGGTGTTTTCAAAGACGAAAAGAACGTTATTAGACGGCCCAAAATACCAAATGAGAACATGGGAAGAAAGTATCCAAAGTGTAGTAATGAGTGAGGTTGTCAACTACAATCAATCAGTTAGGGCAAACCCCTACCGGGACCATACGTCAAAGAAAAGTCCTTGGCAGGGGTGGCTTGCAAAATAGAGCCGTAACATTCACAACAATCTCCCTCTCCCGATCCGCCATCAAACTCCACAGGCGACACTCTGTATCCCGACTTCGACTGCTCCATGAATGGCGCTGCTTCATAGCGAAGAACTCTCCACCGGCTATAACACCCCGCGATTACGGAGCAATAAACTAACAACAGTTCCGGGATGTCGGAACTCACCAGTCCTCGGCAACCCACATCAACTTCAACTGACACTCTGTGGAACTGCCGACACCCAAAACCTCGCCACTAGAAATAGACAAAGCTTTTCGCTCAAGGATCGTCGATCGAGTTGTCTCTGGGAAGTCCAGCGGTTGCATATCTGCAGGGCAGAGACTCATGATTGGATGATACGCATGCTTGCGCACAACGCTGACGACGCAAACAGCCCCGCGCACCTGGTTTCGTTGTTTGGTACCAGTGGTGGAAGACCGTTGTCTGCCGGTCTATCAGTTTCCGGCCGGCATTGTTGTGGGGTTTAATTATGATAGCCAGGGGTGTCAATGCGTGCGTGCTCATCATCGCTCGACCAGGTGCATGGGAGTTAAGCTCGTGTACCAGCCCCCCGCCCGATCCAGGGGGGATGGGAGTGGGTTACCACACGAATTAAATGGTTGGTATTTGTGCTAGATGGAAACGTTTCTTAAGTTTTATTGGTTTCCACTAAGTACTCGGAGGGTACCAAAAGTCGGGCGCTCCCACAGAATGTGGAAATTCGAAACCTCCACCACAACAATAGAGAGAATTATGAAAGAGTAGGGAGTGAGAATACTCCACCAGAGATGCTTCTATGAGGTTTTCTCAGTAAAATAATTGCTGTGTAGTGAATGATGAGGATCTTGGCATTTCTCGTTGTATGGGGGAAAAAAGTCGGGCGCTCTTTGCCCTGTGTCACCGCGCCCCATATACCCTAGTACACCTCTGCAATTTCTTTGGTAAAGATGATTGGGCAGAACCTATGCAGCCACCCCCTCCGCTGACTGCATCAGTCGCCGCCACCCAACTCCAACTGCAACTCCTCGCGCCACATCCCCGGCGGCCCATCCAAATGCCATAAAACCCCGCACAGAAATTTCTATCATATCGTGTCATTTTATCATTCCTGTCTAGATGCCACTCTTCCTCCGCCGCCACATTAACTCACATCCATCACTCCCTCTACTACTCCCTCTACTACTTCCTCTACTCATAATCGGTACTTTTCCCCACTACCATCCCCCACACCTCATCCACTTCTATTTCTACTCTAAAATTTACCCAACGTTTAACTTGTACTGATAAACCCACAACAAACAAGAAGAAGCAGCATAATCCCACTCACAACCAACCAAATCCAGCCCAATCAAAACCGAAGATGCACGTATAAGCAAGGTGACCGAAGTAACGCAGCGCAGAACAGCAACCAACCGAAAGCAAGCCAACTCAAACGCACAATCACCACGTATTATGTCAGCAACCTCTCTCCGCCCCTAGCAACCCCCACAAAAAGAAACACCCATAATTATCAGCTCCCCCATCCAGGCCCAAACACCTCCCCCTCCTTCACGCCCTTATACGCGCACCCCCTCCAATCACACCCCTTCGTATGCACCTCCGTCCCCCACCACCTCAGCCTCTCCAACCATCCCCACTCGGGGTACACAACCACAAAAAACACCACTACCAGCCCAAACGCCAAACTCGCATCCAGCGCCGCAGATAGTGTCATGGTATATTTCCCCCACCACTCCTGCCTCCGCCGTTTCAGAAACCAGTTAAAAATCGCACACACGATCGTCCACGCGGAGAAATTGAGTCCCGTTGCAGGTGGGATCCAGGATAAGCTTCCGAATAGCACTGGGAGGGAGATAGATTTCAGCACCGAGTAGCGGTAGCGCCCGCGGTAATGCCAGAGCGCGAATATACATATTGGCGACACAGCGCCAAGGAGGAACGCCCACACCAATGGCTGATATAGTTCTCCTTTCCCAAAGAAGCGGGACGGGCCGACAACACCCCAAAGGATCGAGCCGTTGAAGTGGACGCGCGCGATGGGGCAGGTGAAGCCGTTCATTGCCTCGGGTGTGCAGATGCCGGGGATGTTGGAGAACATCCAATTCATTACGCCAATTTGGGTGAGGCAACCGACGATAGTGGCGACCATTTGCACGATAAACAGGACGCGGGGAGGGATCTTCATGTAGTGACCGAGTTTTAGGTCGGCGGCGAATTTTAGACCCTGCGTGGAGGTGATGTAGCCGTACATTACAAAGACCATGTTTGCGACTGGACGACCGGGGAAGATGGTTCCGCAGATGAGCTGGCAAACAAGGAAGAGGGAGGATTGGGTGTTTGTTATTGCCATGACGATGCCGATAGGGACGAAGAAAATGCCGCAGACGGAAAGGGCTAGGAGGAGGCCGGGCCAGGGGAGGTGGACGGGGTAGTATTCGACTACGAAGATGCCGACAGCGATCATGACGATGAAGGTTGCGAGGTACCAGCTTGTTGGGCATTCGGGGTATTTCTTCATTAGACGTGCGTGAACATCGTCGCCGTTGACAATGTCTTCCCATTCCCCGTCGCTGACGTTGGAGAGTCGCCGACCCTTATTGCGTCTTGTGTGCCGCCGTCGCGTAAGTGTTACGCCGTCGATGGAAACGTACCCGCCAGTGGAGGGCTCCTGCATGACCTTTTTCCACTGCCGCCATATGTCTTTGCCGTGCCAGCACACAGTATGTGTTACCAAGGCCGTCAGTGCCGCAAATTGCAAGCCGTATGAAAGCACATATCTATAGTGTCTCAGATAAATCCCCAGAGCTTGGAAAAAATTACTCACGTGATTGGCATAAACACCTTGCTGTAGTTCTTGTATGCTTCTTCATCGAACAAGAACTGTGGTGTCAGAATTCGCGAGACATTGTATTCTTTTGCGGTGTTATCATATACGTTGCTGGACAAGATGGGCATGTAAGAGCTGTAGAACGCATTCGCGTAGTCTGTTTTTCTAAGTGAGCATCCCCTCTAACCAAAACTTCGGATAAATTCGTACACATGATCGGAGCGATAATCCACATCACGAGAATCAGCCCCCCCACCACATTAGCTGCAGCCCAAAAAGGTGTCATGAGGGGCGACCCAATGTACGATATTTGCGCCCAGTCAAAAGTTATGGGGAGCATGCCCAATCCCGACCGGACCCCGAACTGCAACCGTCAGTACCGAGCAGCGCAACGATCAGGCGGGATATATACCAAGTTTGAGACGACGACATTGTCGGGAGCAAACCATGTCACGGCATTAAAATAACTGAGCGCTGGCATCAAAAGCCCCGGAATAAAGTACCAGAAGAAGCCTCCTGTAAAGACATACATCTGTTGTCGTTGCAATCAGTTTCGAACGGCCTATATCAAATGATCTGATAACCTTCGGTCACGAGACAAAAGATCTGCGAACTTACAAAGAACCTCCATCGCGAGACTTTCCACCCATCCGCAGGTTTATTCTCCTCGCCATGCAACGTAGTAAACATTGCTGTTGACATCAATGTTCCTGGCCATATCATACTACTCGGCCGAACGAGCCACTGCCGTGTCAATCCCGCAAATGTGTAACCCAGGATCTGAGTCGACAGCGTTAATAGGATCTGGTAGATAATGCCGGGATCCTGATGATAAAAGTGTGTTTGCTCGACGATTACCTAGGGAGCAGCAATGCAACCCCCGTCAGCCTGAATGCTGCGACATCACATTTCCGGCCACGAAACTTGAATCTCCACGATGATAACTCAAAAAACAAAGAAAGCCTTACATCAGTAGCGAAAGCGAAACCAAAGGAAACGTTGCTGCTTATATATACGCAAGCATGTTCTTTCCTATTCCACCGTCCCTGGCCTAACCATTGCCTTAACCGCTCGACTGTACTCTTCACTTTGACCATCTCATCGTCTTCCCCGTCGTCAAGGCGCTGCGGGAAAGCCCGGTCCCAGAGCTTTCCTAGTGGATGTGCAAGTAGCAACGCTATTACTGGTGTTATCGATATCGACGGGTATCGTAACGAAAAGAAGAGGTTCGTCGACGATCCAACCAATGTGAATAGCAACGACAGAGTCCACATTCTCGGAGTGTTGATAGAAAGGCTCTCATCGTCCGTCGCTAACACCGACGCCCTTACCTCGGGATACGGCGAGTTATCCATTGGATCATTCTCATCCTCCGATTCCTCTTCGATATCCACCGCCGCATCTTCCCCACCCACATCCGCCTCTCCGTCAGCAGAATAGCCATCCGCTACATCCTCATCGCTCAGTTTCCCACTGCCGGGTATGTTTCTTCGCCTTGTCTTATTTCCATCCGCCACCCAGCACTCATCCGCCGATGGGAGCAGCACATCACCCTCTCCCCCATCCATAGATGAGTCAGATTCAACATCTGAAACCGTTTCCGACGAAGCTCCCGATCCCTGGTAGCTGACAGGTAACGCACCGTAGCTACCCGTTCCCGCCGCCGGCGACGTACGTAACAGCGGAAAATAGGCCCCCTTCATATATGTATACCAGCGCGATAATGCCGCGCCTACACCGCCTTTGGAATCTGTCTCGGTGGAGTGGGAGGGAGGCCGCGATGGACGTCGCGGAGGCCGGAGTCGTCGGGCGTGTTGCTTGTGACGTTCGGAGGGCGAGCGATTGGCGCGGGTTAAGTAGCTGTCTGTGAATGAGGGGACGTTGTCAGACTGAGTGGGGTGAGAGGATAGTGGGCGGCTGTCGTTGTTTGTGGTGGTTGGCGGGGAAGGAAGCGACGATAACTCTAGCTCTAGTGCCTGGTCTGATGGAGATGTGGTGTTTGCTTTACCCTGGTGACTAGGGTTACGATGGTGCGAAGAGAAGTTGCGAAAGAGCCCCGATGGTCTTTGTCTTCGCGGTAGATGCCGGGTGTTGAAGGCAGAAGGCGATGATGGAGATGCTGCATGGGGAGGAGGTGGAGACGTGGTGGAGCTCGACATGTCAGTCTCGGGGTACGTAAGTTGTACGAGTATTGGCTGGCTAGATTCCTTGCTGGCGCACTACTCGCGTTTCGATCGATCTGCAGCTTCGGGGTGGTGTGGGATGGATTGGATGGGTGTGTGACAATGAGTGTTTAGCTGTCGCCGAACGTAACATCCCCTTTCCACGAGTAACGGTCGTGTCAGACGCGGATTCCCGGCAAACCCGGCAAACACCTTGCTCGCTCTCCTTGAGTTCCTCAAGACCTGAAGGCACGATGCAGCTCTGTCGACAGAACGAGAGAGAGGGTGAGCAACCCCTCTCTTCATGACAATGAAAACGTATGACATGACCGTCAAGTCTCAGTCTCTCCGTGCGCACCTAGCGTGGGGAAAGTTTAGTCGACGCCATCTGACCAATTAGTTAACGTTTTACCCCTGCAGGAACTCATGTACCTTCCTTATCAGATGAGATCATCTGTTAAGATTGATAACAGTTCTTACTCATGCATGCAAATTTATTTCCGCCGGCCTGCAGGCCGTTCCGAGCTGGCCCGAGGTGAGCCTGCATCTTTTCCCTTAGTTTTCAATATTATCCAGCCTACGGCAATAAATAGTACCACGAGTATGAGCTACCCTCTCCGTATTTTCACTGAGGATAACGCGCAGTAAGTACTTTTTATTTAGCTACGATGGACGTAAAAAGCATCCCGGTGGTCTGTTGAACGGTTTCTCCAACCACGCCATGCAAGAATTTCCGCACGTAGCGGGAACGAACACTAAAATATCAGCAGTCGAAAAAGCCCAACAAGTCGAAGTACCAATTTGCGAAATTCTGCCAATCTCATAAACCAGCCCTCTCCAAACCACCAGCCCTTCTCCAAGCACCAGCGAGCGTCAAAACCTAGCCACGAGATCAAAATACTCCCTCCCTACCACTCACTCTTCGGGCCTTCGCATATAACTCCACCTCCATATTCTTCACTGCGACCTCCGACAGTTCTCACCGATCACAACGTAAATGAGAAACGATCTACAGCCAGTGGCTCCCCATCTCCACGCATATTTGCCAGCACCGCCTGGCGGAAGTGCCATCTTAGACAATGATCCGATACTCCCTTAGAACTACGAATACACTGTCCACGTAGAACAGTCCCATCGAGCTCGAGGTTGTCTTCACCGAAGTCAATGATTTTATAGCCGTCCTGCAGAGCATCAGCAGCTAGAAAGAGAAGAAGAGAGCCGCTGTGAGTAAGCCAGAGGAAGAATAGCATAGTGAGGAGTTAAGAGACATACATCGGGATTGATGGAAAACTGGTACTGCACGAATTGCTTGTGGATATGGGAACACATCAGAATCCCGTTTCGGACGGGGTCCATCGTATTGCCTATTATCCTGAAGTAGTGCTCGCGGGGGATAATATGCACCACATTGTATCCAGTCCACTCATCGAAGCGAGCGCCACGGTTGACTTTGCGTGTGAGCTGGCACCCGCGGTCGCGATTTCGCACATCGTAGTGGAAGTCATAGGAGTAGTCAGAGGGGGAGGAAGGGGGGGAGACGGTGCGGGGGTAGTAAGGTTCGTCAGTGACTTGGACGTTTCCTACAGCTATTAGCAAAGCCGCTACAAAGTCCTCCGAACTAGGCATGAGGGTGTAGCTTACCGTGAATGATATACCGGCCGGACCTAGTCCTATCATCATCGCGACCTACATTTCCAAACCCCTCCCGCTCGACTGTGAACGGCTCGCCGACTAGCAAGATGTTCTCCAGAATGTCGAGGAAAACTTTGTTAGTCAACCCGCCGTTGACGTGCAGTCCGCCGATGGAGTGTTCGGTATCAGAAGCTAGAAAGAGGTGGAGGTTGCGCATTGAACGGCGAGCAATGGCGGCGGCCGCTACGGGGTCGTACAACCACATTCTGTTTTTTTGAGATGGCAATTAATATCAAGTGTAAGCTCTGGGAGAAAGTCTGGACACAAACTAGGTATCTGGACACAAAAACTTCAGCATCGAAAAAGCTAAATTATTATTCATATAAGCACACGGAATGTGTCTTTTTCGATTCTTATTGGTCAGAATTCTGTGGCTGAGTGGCTGAGTGGCTGATAGTGGCAAGTATAAACCACAAGAACTCAAATTAAAAATGACCCACTCATTTAAGTCTGCAAGTTGCACTCTGACAACAAAGTGTGATATACATGAAATGTGTATAACTCTACCTGCTTTCACATCCCAGGTTGACATTCATGATATTTTGAATATTGGGTAAGTAGTTGTGAATTAATACCTTTATTGTAATGTTTTTTGGCAGTAGTATGAGGAGAATTTGCAATGGAGTAAATTGGCAACTGGGAAGTGAAATAAGACCTATTTATGGATGTTTCATCCCTAGAACATGTTGTGATCAGAGCAAAACTTGGGAACATCATTGGATTTTAAATAATTCAAATTGCTGAACAGAAAGCTTCTTTTCAGCTGACAATAATTGCTCTGGCCATAGAAATAGTACCAACTCATAGAGACTTGGAGAGATATACTTGTGGGCTTGGGACCTGTACAGTGGGTATACTGTAGAAGTTGAAGTTGAGTGTACACAGGATGGTGGAAAAATCCATATCTTATCTCCACCGCTAATATTGGCAGGGAAAGTCAGCAGGGGGATGGTGGTGCACAGAATTGCAGGGATAGCAGAGGTGAACTGGGTGATGGGGAGCATATATATTTACACCGGGAAAAATAACCTTACACAATATGTAACTGATAGAGAAGCTGTTTTTGGGAGGGTAATCCATACCATGTTTGAAGTGTGGCACTATAAGGTTCTATGAACCTGCACATGGACTAGAATACTATGATATGCATGCAATTATGTGTGCTTGATACTATACATGCTGCATTCATCAAATCTGCCAAATGCACTTCTTTGCACAGTCCCAAATAAGCACTAAAGTACACTCCTGATTGCAAATGATTGTACACACCCAGCCTGCTTGACTTACTCTCCCAAGTAACCTCCCAAGATGCTTTCAATTGCACTTGATGGCATACTCCCAGCCTGCCTGGCTGAACGTTTCCAAGTAAGCTCTCAAGATTCTCTGAATTGCCCTCAATGACACACTCCCAGCCAGCTTGACTGTATGTTCCCACATCTGCTCTCAAGATGCTCCCAATCACACTCGATGGCATACTCTCAGTCTGCTTGACTGTATGCTCCCAACTAAGCTCTCAAGATGCTCTCAAGTACACTCCCAAGCACGCTTTCAAGTACACTCCAAATTGCACTCGATGATACACTCTCAGTCTGCCTGACTGTAGTTTGCCGACTAAGCTGTCAAGACACTCCCAATCGGACTCGATGGCATACTTCTGACCTGCTTGACTGTAGGCTCCCAAGTAAGCTCTCATGATGTGCTCAGCCACACTCAATGGTATACTTCCAGCCTGCTTGACTGTACACTCCCAACTAAGCTTTCAAGATGCTCTCAATTGCACTCGATGGCACACTTCTAGCCTGCTTGGCTGTACATTGCCAAGTAAGCTTTCAAGACGACCCCAATCACACTCGATGGCATACTCCCATCTTGCTTGACTGTACACTCTTAACTCAGCTTTCATGATGCTCTGAATTGCACTCGATGGCACACTCTCAGCCTGCTCGACTGTACTTTTGCAAGTAAGCTCTCAAGACACTCCCAATTGCACTCAAAGGCATACTCCCAGCCTACTTGACTGTATGCTCCCAAGTAAGCTCTCAAGCACACTCCAGAGCACACTATGAGGTACACTCCCAATCTCACTTGACTATATGCTCCCATATATGCTCCTTGGTACTCGATCCGAAGACATGCTCAATTGCAAGTGCCAGGTACCACGAAGCGGGTGGTGGGTGGCAGGTGGCATATGGTGTCAGAAATCATGACGTCGGTTGATATTATAGTTTGAACCTTATCTTTAGCACGCCCACCATGACGAGATCTCACAATACCTCATGGTCATGGTGTTGACAATTCCAGCCTTAGATTCTGCAGGAAAGGTAGACAATTGGATTTTGGGGAGAGCAGATCTCCGACTCAGATTCTCCAGCGGAATCTGCTTTCTGATTCTGACGGATCGTGGGTGTATGAGTGCATATTCGGGTCTGGTCTGATGGTGATGATGGCGATAGTGATGTTGGTGATGATGATAATGGCAATGGTGATGATCGCAATGGTGATGGTGTCGGTGATTGTGATCATAATACCAAAAGCACTTAGACAAGTAGGTTGGCTATGTCAACCTTAGCATCAAAGCTTCTACAGACTTAGAGCCTTCTATTAGCCAATGCTTCCACAGACTTGGAGCATTCCATTAGCCAAAGCGTCCACAAACTCAGCATTTACCATTGGCCAAAAGCTTCCTGTGGAAAACTCTACTTCTCCTGGAGTGCGGCTCTCTCAACCAGGTTCTCAAGCAGGCTCTAGAGCAGGCTTTCAATTACCAGTAGGCTCTCATGCAGACTCACAGTGATAGTGTGTACTGTACCAGTATAACAGTGAAGACGGCAGGTGGCAGCAAAGACAAGTATAGATTCATATCTGGCCGGCAGCCTTATAAAGTTCCATAGGTGTACGCATACATCTCTATGAATCGACTATAGATGACCATAGGCTGCACAATGCGCAGGGGTTATTGGGAAGCTTGCTATGTGCTGTGCGTGCACATGTGTGCAGGTAGTGTAGGGTATAGTTGATTTGCACTTTTGCCGATGTTGGAGACTCTGGGGTAGATAGGTACACCAAGAAACATAATACTACATAACGCAAAACTCACAGAGAAGTGGTTTCTGGGATCGTAATCCATAGCATATTTGACGCATTGCAGTAACAGTTCCTATGAACCTGTGCGTTTACTATATTACTATGATATGCATACAATATTGTGTGCTTAATACTATACATCATGCTGTATTCAACAAAACTGCCAAATACACTTTATGACACGATCCCAAGTATTCTCTCAAGATGCTCTTAAGAACACTCCTGAGCACTATCTCAAGTAAGCTTCGAATTACACTGAGGCACACATTCCGAGTCTGCCTAACTCTATGCTCCCAGATTAGCTCTCAAGAAGCTTCCAAGTTTACTTCATATCCGTTCCGAGGTACACCACCAAGTACATTTTCAAGTAAACTCCCGAGCATGCTCTCAAGAATGTGCCTAATACCACTTGATGGTACACTCACAGCCTTATATGCTCTTTTGTAGAATCTCAACATGCTCTCAAGCACACTCCGAAGCATGTTCACAAGTATGTCGCCAATTGGATTACATGATACACTCCTACCATACTTGGCTCTATGCTTTCGAGTTCACTCTCAAGAGGCAAGACACTCCCAATTTCACCTGACAATATGCTCTCATGTATGCTTCCTGGTATTTGATCCAGTGGTTTGCAGAGTTGCAGCCACCAGGCACCAGAAGGTAGATGGTGTATAGTGAATAGTGGGTGGCATATCGTGGCAGAAAATATAATGTTGGTCAATATCAATGTGTAAACCTTATCTTTATCGTGCCCACCATAATGAGATCTCACCATGCCTCATAGTCATGGTATGTACAATCACAAATTTAGATTATGCAGAAAAAGTAGGAATTGAATCTTTGGCCTCAGATTTTCTAGCAAAATCTGCGACCTACACCCTACTGATTATGGGTGTATGTATGCACATTCAGTCCAGGGCTGATAATGGTAATGGTAATGGAATGATGGCCATGGTGATGATGGCGATGATGATAGTGTTGGTGATGGTGAAACATAGTACCAGAAGGACTTAGACAGGTAGATTCAGTTCTTCAACATTCGAGTCAAACCATCAAAGAACCCACAGATTTTTGTTTGCCAAAAGCATTGGGAGAAACACTCAACTTCTCCCAACGTATGTATCTCTCAGGTGCATCTCTCACACATTGCACTGTCTGTTAGGAGTTCTCCTCTAACAGTGATAAAGATACATGACAGATTGAAGAAGATACATATCTTAGGGTAACCTAAGGGATGCAAAACACCTATCTTCAAATACGATGTCATGTTTGTCTGTCAAGTGATCTTTAGCGGGATTATACTTGAGTCACTTGTCGATCAAGCAGTGACGATACGCTCACACTGTCGGATTCAAATATGATGATGAAGTTATGCTGCCTGCTCTGGAAGTGAGAAACCTTCTTAGATGCGTATAACTCTTGGCCACAATTACTATATCGTATCTAGCGGGGTAATGCATAGTTAAATTGCGAATACGCAGAATTACATGCACAGCAGACGTTATTCAAAATGCTATTACATGGGATCTGCAACTCACACGCACAAGCAGTGAGATTACTTGCGGCACTCCCTGGTCTATGGAAGGTCGAGGCCTAAGCATGCAGTGTTTGAGGGATTATTGGCATTGGCTGAAGATAAGAGGCCTGAAGCGAACCGGTCTTTTTGATTAAAGGCTGTATGCATCGCAACGTCATATTATGACGTGTCAAAATCTACGTTGGCATAGTATCAGTTGGTCGCTGATTGCAATGCCGAATAGCCAATTATGGTGAGGCAGAGAATATTGCAATTTAAAGCATTAAGAAGATCAAACACAGTTAAATTGCGATTACGCAGAGATACGTGTCAGTCGTTAATGTTCCAACTACTGAAACAAACGGGAAAGCAATATGTCCAAGTTGACGTTATGATCTGAGACGTCATTTGATATAATTTAATATAATGGATGGCCTGATATTAATCAGGGGCATAATGCCTCAAAACCACATTATATGAACACGGTAACCTGAGGGAAACATGGCAATCAATTATTGGGCGCGTTCAGTTGAAAGTAAGACGCAACGATAACATTGCAATTATACGATAAGCGGACTCATAGCATGGAAGTATGGGCAATAAGAATACTGTCCCTCGAACATGACTATAAAGAGATCACGATTGTCCAGGCAATTTGAAAGAACAAGCTCTAGCAGCGAACAGTCAGAAACCTACCAGCGAAAGAAGACCTTTATTTATTATTGAGTTTTTACGATACCTATTATTATTATATAAAATCTATTAGCTTTTTGTAGCGGAAGCCCCGCACCTTCGATAAGTATTCATACAAATGACTATTGCCTTCGAGAACGATTCCGACGTCATTGTTTACGCTCTCGAGAAAATTATATCCTTCGCCAGAAACGTTCAATACTTATTTGTGGCGAATTGTGTCTGGTGGATAGCTGGAGTCATAGGATTGGACGAAGGCCTAAGAATACATATCGATAACCTTACATCACGAGAAAGAATAATACAAGGAGTATCCTCAACCCCTCGAGATATAGCTAAGGATATAAGCCTTGATTTAGATAAGCAAGCATTATCCTCTTCAGCTAAATACGTTAATGATCCTTTGAGAAGAACACGGAAGGGACGAGTTAATCCTTTACCTCAATCAAAAAAGCAACTTAAAAAGGCTAGGCAAGCGGAAGCCAGACAAATCCAACTACAAGCGAGATCAAATACGAGGCTTGCCAATATACATGAGAAGATTATTAGTAATCTCAGACAAGAATAGGATCTACGGCTGTACTAGTACCTATACTTGGTACCTAAGTATCCCTGTAACACTGTCATGCAGACATGTAGCAAGCTCTGAAGAAGACTATGAAGAAGGCTTCTAAGTTGGATATCGAGCAGACTTCAGAGTAGGCTCTGATACAGCGTTCAAGTGCCAGCAGTCTCTCCTGTAGACTACATACTGCTATAACAGCCATGTAGTAAACACAGGTATACATCCATCTCTGGCTACCAGTCTTATATAGTTCCATAGGTTCAGGTGCACACCTTTATGAATAGACTGTAGACAACCATAGACTGTATATTGTACAGAGGTCTGCAGGCAGCTTGCTATAAGCTGTGCATGTACATATGTACCCATAATGCAGACTATAGTCGATTTGTACTTTTGCGGATGTATCATTTTACCACACACTGAAATACACACTCTATGCTTTCCAGCTCTTGGTTACATATACTCATGTTGAGCTTTTGTTGATCCATGCAATATGTGTGGTTCCTCAAGGCAGGGTGTTTTATCAAATCCTGTCACCCTCTTCTTATGCTCCTCAAGCTAGAACTGCTCCCTCCAGAATCCCCTTAAAATGCTGCAAGAGGTATGGTGGAATGTTGAAGATAGGCCATCTGCCTTCTAGATCCACTGATTCACCACTACAAATCATAGGGTATATCAGTGGCAGTTGAGTAAGTCATAGAGCCTTACTTCTTTTGCTACTGTGGTCTTGATTCCTTTCTCCATTCCTCTTCTCCACCATAATATCCCTCAACAGAAACAACCAACAGAGTTGCTGGATAGTCTATTTAGTAGAATATTCACCTGGATACAGACAGTCATTGATGTGGAGGGTGGCATGGCACCATATGTGTGGTATTTGGTAGAGAGACCAGATGGTGCATTCAACTTTTTTCCATAACACAAATCAAGTCATAGATGTCACTAGATTATCTTTACATGTTCTAGCACAGCAAAATGGCTGCCAGGACTTGATATCATATCTGGAAGTGTGCCCAACTTTTGGTACCTTTCAAGCACTTGAAAGCCAGGGGTAAGGTATACCTGGGAGTTGAGCTGGAGATGATCTATCTGGGTACCTCCAAAGGGCGGCGAAGCCGCCACCGTAACTTGTAATTATATAAGCTTCCGAGAAGAACAGATGATGAGGGTTATTTCGAAAACTGGAATGTAAAACGACGGGTAGAACGCGGAGACGGATGTCTAGGAGATAGGCGGAGGATGCATAATGCATATACCACTGAGAATTGAGTCGTAGAGGATCGAAGGCACCGTCGTCTGGTATGCGAGGAGCTCTAGCTGTGTCGGCGTGAGATGGTGGGGTGGCTGCATAATGAAGCAGCTCGCTGAGCCGCACGGAGTTAAAATATAGAGGAAACAGTGCTCTTGTTCCCAAAGTTTCTCGCTGCCCGCCAGCTCGCTCCTCGAAACGGAGGCAGAACGAAGCAGCTGATTCACGAGCACAGAAGCAGAGGTTCAAAGCTGCCCATTCCTCTACTCATCCTGAGGAACCTATATACACCAAATAATAACGCGCCTCCAGTTTTTTTTTACCACATGCAGTTAAAAAAAGATACAGGGGTATTTCTTTACTTCTTCAAACCTGTTAAATCGTACCCCGCTTCTGCTGCACGTTTGCCTGAGAAGGGACTTTGCGGAGAAGAGAAGAGCACCCACGTTCTGATGCCACTCGCCTACAGACACATATCGATAGTCTCAATGTGATACACTAGGATACCGAAAACCGAAAGAAATCGCACTGCTTCATGCACGTCGGAATGAGGGAAAGGACCAACCACCATATCATTCAGAAGCAGTAAATTCGACGGCCGTATATATAACCTATTCCTTATGTCTAATCACTCACGCTCTCTGCTTCGCCATTTTCCTTTCAATTTTCGTCCAAAAGTCTCGTGATTCAAAGGAACGTAGATGTCTCTTCTACGTAGTACGTCTTTTGCCACTTATGCAGAGCGGTAGCTTCTTTTCCCTGTCTCACTAGCACTTCCGCACGGCACCATACACATTAAACTGCACTCCAGCATTGCATATTGTAAGCAAGCAAACTTTTAACTATTACCCACATGGTCACAGTAACCGTCATTCACACCAGCCTGTTCTGTACTTTCTGGTATATCTAGTACGCTGGTACCGCTGCTTTGATGCTTGTAGGGCGAATCCATAACAAGAACCTTCAGGTAGATGCATCATTTTGCCAACGAGAGAAGGCAGGATGAAGCGTCTTCAGGGACTAATTTCTCACGGCCCTTTTCGGAATCTATGTGAATGAGTCGAACTGGCTTGCTTGCCCCTGACAGCCCATTTGCAGCCGATTTACCTAGGAGTCTCAAGCATGAATGAATCCACAAACAAAAGCGTAATCTTTCACAACACCACAAAAGGTAGCCCATCCACCTCTCACCTTTTTAGGAGCGGTAGACATGCGCCAACTCCTTTTCTTTGTCTCTCCTGCATTTCCGCTTAGGACAATACATCCTTAACCTAACTCCTGAAGTAAGCAAACAAACTTGTAGCGGCATCCGTGTCGGCCTCCCAGTATGTACACCAGCCCGGCTACTCACAGGCTAAATAAGTGTGAATCTTCGGGAGGATACATCCTTTTGCCTGTTAGGAATGAGACAAAGAAGGTGGGACAAGGCATTTTCGGGGGCTAATTTGTCACGGCACTTGCGGAATCTTTGTTGGTGAATCAAAGTAGCTTGTTTGCTTCCTGAATACCAGCTTACAGTAGTGTTGGGTACGAGTGAAAGGCATAATCTCTTCCAACACTGAAATGCTTATCCGACTTTCACATTGGTGTGGCACAGAATGAGATCAATTTCAAAGATACGAAAAGGCACCACCGACGGACAAAAATCAAGTTTATCTATGAAACCTACTAGCGCATCTCAAAATGAAGTACGTATGAGTACAGAAAACTGATCCCTCTTAATGTGGGACAATACAGCTGAGATGGCAGGAGCTGTGGAGACACAGCATAGCAACTTCTCTTTATTCTTCCGTGGCAGTCAAGTTTACAACCCGTGCCACAAACTTTCCGTGTCTGGCTGGGCAGGTTACCGTATCCGGCGTTCATCGGTTTGCCCGCGCAGAAAGGGCTAGCAAGTTTGCGGAATTGGACAGCGATGAATATTTGGAGACAATGAGACAAATCTGAACCCCCCCAGCGCTGCAGCTTTGTTGAGAGTATCCCGTTTACACACCTCTGCACAAATACTGTAGTCCAAAATGTCTGACCCCATATGCATCCACATTAAAAAAAAACAAGTTTTTGCAAAGTCCCGGCTTTGCCAGTAGTGAACTCTCACCCACCTCCTCTGCATCCTTTGTGAAACGGCTTTTTCAGATCTCTAAGCTCTGACTATTTCGCCGACAAATAGGTATAAGAAACTGCCAATATCCCACTCGTGGTTGTATTTCTTCCATCTCTTCTTCTCTTTACTTTCCTTCTCTCTTGTATTAATCCTCTTCCTTTCTCTTTCATGATTGGACTCTGGAAGTTCTTCTTTTCTTAATATCCTACTCTACTTTAGTCCTCTTCACTCCATTCTTCTTCACCTACTCGGACCCTGGCAGCCTTTCCCTCCAAACGGCAGCTCCCTTCCCTCTAAGCGGCAGCTGGTCTATTGCTTCTTGTAGTTGGTTCTACTGCCACTGGTACTGCCACTGTGTGAGTTAAGTTTCTTTGTTAATCCTAATACACCCCAGTTTACTAGCCCTCTTCCTATCATATTTTCACCTTCCTTCATTCAATACCTCGCTTTCACACTAGTACTGACTCTCGGTGAAGTGATGCCACCAGGCACACAATCGGCTTTAGCGTCCCCACCGAACCACCACCCCCAGGGCCACCTCTACGTCTTGCCCTTCCTTTCGGTATTCTCTTATCTAATCTATACAGTCATTTCACTACAGCTGCCTGATTGTCGTCATACTAACATCCACTGGTGCATCTAGGCCCACTAGACTACATGGCTACACACTTCGAACAATCCTACGTACTCGGCGCCGAAACAACTCTGGTCCACTATGGGCCCAGAACCACGATTTCGGTCAAGATCCGAAGTTAACCCTGATGCGCATAAGTTATGCCACCAGGCAAACACTCAACTTGCCCCCTGGAACTTCCTTTCGGTCCGCCCACCTCCCCATACCCACCCACCCCTGGGATCCGAGTCGTCTCACTTTCGCTTTTCGCGCATAATATAACTTATCTTGCTCCCTCTAGATTTCCCATCCGCCCACTTCTCAACTTTGGTCTGGTTTTGTGTTGTCTACTCCACTGCCGCTGTTCTAAACCAGCACCCAGACCACGCGTACTCCGGGATTCCGGGATGCATCATCTCTACCCGTGGCCGCCTCCACGACAATCCCAATCCGCTCCCAGTCCCTTCCCTAAACAGCCATACGGCGCCCCAGACACTCTTATAACTTCGCTTCCCACGGTATGGCGTCGCTTATGATATCCCTTCGAACTGAATCAACCTCAGAGAAGGAAAAGTACAGGGGGTACAAAGATAATTAGCAGGAGGAAACCCCAGGAAACCAGCGACAACGACAACGACGATAACGATAACGATAAAAAGGACCGAGGAAAGAGTAAAGAAACCAAATTCTTGGAGATATACGGTTGGAGACATACGGTTGGAGAGAGGGATATATGCTGTAACGTAGGCTTCAACTAGGACATCCTCACTCCTCTAACTTTAGCCTTTACTTTTGGTACGCTACTTCCAACTCATTCTCCAGCCCATATCCAGTCATTTCACTACCATTTTCTGATAGTCATCATGCTAATAATTACAGCTGCAAGTCCAACTACGTACTTAAGTAGCTACACGCCTTGGATAGTTCAATTGTACCCACTATTCAGCGCTGAAAATCATCCTAGGCCTGACCTACCATGGTCCCAAAACCGCGATTGCGGTGAAGATCTGAAGTCAACCATGACGCGGATACATGAGCTTAAGAAGCTTTGCTCTCTGGGAATACGTGCATAGCGGGTGCTATAGCGACGTGCAGGAGATCATACCTAGGCGATGTTGCGGTGATTTGTGGTGAAATATAGTTATCACTTAGGGCATAGGGTATAGGGCGGAACTGTCATCGACAAATAGAACCTTGCCCTTCTCTCACATACGCGCGGCGCGTACGATCGCTTATAGTAGCATACATCCACGTACAACACAATACGCCCACATACACGGCGCAACAGGCGAAAACCCACATTACCCAAACGAGAACTGCCGTCATCATCACGAGCAACATAACGGACTCTCATCTATCAGTAAACCTTCGCTTGCTACAGCAATTGTCCCGCGCCAACGACGGAGCGAGCTTAGGGATTCATCACCTCCATAGGATTCCGATTCCCGGCATCTCCACCTGATCTTTGGTTGGCGGTACCATCTACTCCCGTACAATTGGGGGCAAAAACATTCAGGCATTTTAAGAGACGTCGCATTCAGACTGCACAATTGCCTCTTTACCGGCGTTGTGGGCGGGCTGGCAGGTAGCAATTACCCATCGCAGTAATTATGTTCTTATTGATAGCTTGGGGGTTGTTGTGACGCCTTTTCCTTTAACTCTTGAGGGGTTTGTGATCTAAAATTTAAGGTGTTCTTAATTAGGTTGAGTTCTTAAGGACACTTCGGCAGTTGGTATCTTCACTGCTGGCTATAAAGACAAACAGCTGCAGAGGTAGAAACAGACTCTGAATAATTAAAGGAAGTGTCATTTGTTTTAGATAGTGTGATAGGAGGAATTTGGACATCTATACTCGTTGAGTGGGTTGTTGTGGGATTACTTTTTCACAGTTGTGAGTGGGATTGCGCTGCAATACTAGCTACCATTATCTGCGTATGGGGTGCCCTATACGCGGACCCCCAAACAGCACCCTATCCGCAGATAGGGTGATTCGTCATATGGATGTAACACCTTATGATTGGCAAGCTTTCTGGCTAGATCTGATGGGATGTGGTATCAGCATACTCTTCAAGAGCAGAGGCTAGTTCATGCCCGGTTAAAGAAAGGCGAGTATCGATATTGTTTTCAACGACTCTAGATACATCTATTTGGACAGAGTTAATCTGAGTTCGTACTGAATTGTAGTAAGATTCTGGAAGACACGACACTACTACGAAGTTTATTGCTAGCTGAATTTACACTGGGCTATAGATGCTCATTGATAGAACACCTCCCCAGTGTAATACACAGTGCGTAAGGACGCTTTTGCTAGTGTTGTTGTATGTGGTTGTGCTTCAAATGCACCCCATCTGGGAAACTCCGCAAATGGGGACCCAATCTGTAGAAACCACCCTATCTGCAGATAGGGCGTCTTATCGGTAGAGTTCTGCGGATAGAGTGACTCCTCTTTTAGGTTGCAACAAAGGAGGCATCACTCCTGTGCTATAAGGCAGGATTTCTATAAAACCATTAGTGTTAGCTTAGTGTTCTGTAAGATTTACTCACTTGATCAAATTCCTCAGGACCAACACTGCCTTGTAGCACAATAATGGTGCATCTTCATGATTGGCAAGCTTCTAGCTAGATCTGGTGAAATGGTATCAGCATACTCTTTAAGAACAGAGGCTAGTCGGGCACGGTTAAAGAAAGGTGGGTATCGATATTGATCTCAAGGAAAGCGGTAGCTAGGACAAGGCTACTCAGAACTTGATTTTAGACGTATACTGTCTCTACGGCGTGGCATTGCCCCCTTTCTTCGACAAGAGCTTGTCGCTAGGGAACATATGGGTTGAATCTGGGACAAAGGAGGCAAAGTATTCGGCAGAAGGCGGAACCTCTAGTTATCACATGACCATCTGGAATGTCTTTTCGCACAACCCAAACTCGGGCCACAGTCTAAACCTAGTGCCCCGAAAACACCCCGAGTACCTGAGTCGAACCCAACGTCGCCGTCCAGAATCTTTCAGACAATCCAAACCTCACCGGCCACTCAATACTTCAGCGCCCCGCTTGCATCCTGAATCCCGCAGGCAACCTCAACCCTCCTGTTCAAGGGATGATCCCAACCTCATCTGCTACACCTTCTCTACTCACTACTCAACGCCTGGATAGGGAAAAAAACTCTACACAGAGATGCTGAAGTTAATTTGATGAGGATGTTGATGAAGGTGGTCAATAGTTAGGGGAGGTGGAGAAGGGACTGAATGAATTGGAAAGCTAGTAATCTAAAGAATCTAAATTTGGGTTCGGATTGAAATGTAAAAATTTGCCACAATTTGTCTTGGCCTATGGTAAGGTACGGACGCACGATTTCAACCATTCTGGACCTTACCTACAATATATACCACGGATACAACTGGAATATGGACACGACCCAGTGGGCCCTCTTGGTCCACCGGACCCATCACAGGTCCCTTCCCGGGACTGGCAACACCCAGCGAAGACTCACCTGGTCATCTCCTGATCAAGCAGCTTCGAAGAACGAGGATGGTCAAACCCGAAAAGATGGCAGACCTGGAAGAAACCCTGATGGAAGCCAAAGAAGTACTATTCCCGGATGTATCATCTCTCCCGGAAACCCGTCTACCTCTGCCTCCGTAACAACTTATGAATAACGCCCTGGATCACTATGGTTCTGAAAATCGCGGATATGCTGCCAGCGTTGTGGTCGTTCCCAGAATCGGTCCTGAACTTGAAACGGATACAAATATTGGAGGCGGGGAAGATATGGAGGAGCTGCAGGGGAATATCGGTGGTTGCCAACAGATAGAGAGTATGTTCGCGTGCACTAGCTGCACCCGTTCAACACCACCTCTTCTCCATTTCTAGATTCCTCTGGCGTCGCAGTTTTCTAAGTCGCAATTTGAGATCTAGAAAAAATAGAAAAGATGTCATGCTGAACGGGCGCAGCTGGTAGATCCGAGCATCTCCCTATCTGATGGCAGTTAGAATGATGGCGATGATAAGACATTTGGCAGTGGCTACACTTATGAACTGGTCTGCAGACGGAGAACAAATCCTCAAAGGATTTATTGAAAATCGGCGCGCGGACGTAGTTCTACAGAAGCTTAAGGTGTTTGGTCATGGTACGATGGGGAATTTAGTAGTAGCTACGTTTATGAACTGGTCTGGGGTACCGAGTAATGCAAACGAGATAGAAAAGTTGTTGGTAGTCGGAGTGGGCTCTGTACGCATGTAGAAGGTGTGACACAATGCAAATGAATCTTGGAACCCGTTTTAGGTTTTTCAACATTAATATTCACATACATAATACTGAAAACCCAATGGCGGCAGTCGTGGCAAAGCATCCACGATACATTGTCTACTGGTCGCGGAACGTACTGGCTAGCACAGAGAATGGTACAGGTGGATATCCTACGGCTCGGCCACCAACCGCCCAGTACCATCGCTCAATCCTTTGTCCTGATTTCAATCACCACGCGGAATCAATTATGATGTCGGTTGTGGTTGATCACGCTCCAATCGGCACCGGCGAGAGGGAGGAGGAGACACATGTTAAGCCCTCCTCTTTTTTTTAATCACACTTTCGGCGGTGGCGCTTATCGATATGATAACTCGCTTACTCCATATCTAAGTGCCTATATATGAGTAGATGGTTCCCATGGCCAAAAAGAAACCGGAGAGCACTGCTGAGTTAACCCCCACTTTTTTCTTTTTCTTCATCTGCAATGGCTACTTATCAAGGCTGTAAAATGGCACCAAGTGATAGGGCTTTAGGAGCCTAGGAATGGTAATCTCGCCACTATGGCTGGACTTTCCAAGCAGGCTCGCGCGAATTTGAAGAGATCGCGGATGTTAGATAAGGAGGGTTTGAGCTTGAAAACTGTCCTCACGAGCGCATTTCAGAAAGAAAGAGTGTGCGCAAGTTCACCGAAGGGTCTCAAAAGATGTGATTTCAACCTGACCGTGCAGTCACCATATATTGTCGAATGTTGGCTGCTCACCAAACGCCATTATTAGTTGCTTGGCACTGAAAGACTCGTTCCTTCGAGCATACGGTCCCAAGACTTTCCTGGGGTGTACTTACCTAAGTACATACCAGGTAGGTTTCGATACAAGCTCGCTGCAGATGCATAATCACCGTTTCAAGGACTGGCGGTGGGTTGCCTTATCCGTACTGTGAGAAACCCCAACCCAGACATCCCCAAACTCCCGGGTTGTTCGTGCCCCGCAACGGCATACTCTATATTGACGATTCCATGCAAAACTCGTTCAGTACATAAAGTATCTAGCTTCGGGAATACCGCCGCACCTCGATCCTACAGCGGTTTAAATCTTCGATATACTCCCCTGTAGATCTCTCTATGCATAAGTGGGTATTATTTGAGTTAGATAGGGTATTCACTTGCGTATGCCAGGTTGTACCTGTATAGGCATCGTTATCCAAAACCGCAGAGCAATCGATAGATGAATCGGATACTTAGTATGTATGATAGCTGCAGGAGTTATAGGGAGGCAGGTTTGTAATCGGCCACAGCCGAATGTCCACGATTCTCACGTGGGCGTAGGGAGGAGCAAACGCAATTGAGAAAAAGTCATGTAAGTTTCACTATTTTGTTTTGTGAAACGGAGCTTGCAAACACCGCGTTAAGGAGAGGAGACGCTGTCGCTCTGAAGGTTGATGCTAGAGAGCAGTTAGTAGCACTTAGGTACGTACTGCATTAGTTATCAGAGCCCCTGTCTGTTGGTCTCTCGCGCTCGATACCGAGCAGCAAAACAAAGTCTCGTGATCGCATCGCCTTCACTACCGTGTCTACCGGCTGGCAGGAGGAATTGAAGACACAATGGACATCGTCGTTTCTCATAAACACACTGTGCTTTGGCGACGGACATTCCTCAGATCGACTTCTCCTCAGCGTTATCCAGCCAAAGGGTGCACTCCTCCTGCCCCTTGGCCTTTAGCGAGGAAATTAAGGTGTAACTGTGCAGGGTGTTAGATTACCGGTATTTCGATTCGTTTTAGCGTGGTCTGAGCGCGTCACCCTTTTCTTTCGTACCCTTTTTACCTGTTATAAGAGTTCTGTCCTCTTTTTCCTTCCCATTCATCCAACCCCAACCACCTGAGTTTCGTTGATCGAATCCATCCATCCATCATCATCCCCTTGCCCCGACATCTCACTCCACTCCAATCAACTCCCGACTCCACGAACAACCCACAGCCAAACGAACGAGAAAAATAATAAACGAAATGTCTTCGACAACAGCAGCAGCTCCATCATGGCCTGAGCTCAAGGCCGACCACCCAATCATCGCTCTCTTCCAAAAGCTACCCGAGATCCTCACCGCTTCCGAGGGGTACAACGAAATCTGGGGGATCAACCTTGTCGGTCCCACCTCCTCTCTATCCCCTACGACAAACGGCACTGCAAATGGCACTGAAGAGTCCACCGAGAAGACCACACCCGTTGAGCAACCAAGTTTCGGCACCAGCCTGATCCTCCAAAAGTTCCTTCGCGCCAACTCCAACGACCTCGACAAAGCTTTCTCGCAGCTAAAAGACACCCTGACATGGCGCAAAGAGTTCTTCTCACCGGGCGGCGAATCATCGAAGGGCTGGAGCGACTCAAAATTCGAGGGGATCGGCTACACAACTGTGATCACGCATAAGAATGGCGACCGGAAGGTCGTTTCCTGGAACATCTACGGCGCGGCAAAGGATATCAAAGGAACGTTTGGAAATCTCGACGAGTTTATTCGCTGGCGCGTCAACCTGATGGAGTCATCCTTAAAGCTACTACATCTCGAGTCCGCCACTGAGCCCATCCCCGATTTCGGTGCCGGCAACGACCAGTACCAGAGTCTTCAGGTCCACGACTACATGAATGTTTCTTTCCTTCGCCTCCCGTCTGAGGTCAAGACTGCGAGTAAGAAGACGATCCAGATGTTTGCGCGCTACTACCCCGAGACGTTGGAGAGGAAGTTCTTTGTCAATGTTCCCATGATCATGAGCTGGGTGTATCTCCTGATGAGGAAAGTGGTTGCTAGCGAGACGATGAAGAAGCTGGAGATGCGTGGGGATGGAAAAGAATTGGCGGGCTTGATTGGTGAGGATATCCCAGAGATGTATGGAGGAAAGTCACAGCCTTTGGATGCTGGCGACAACGGCGTTCAGAGCCCAACGGACGTCGACGGTGCCACCGCCGAATCTATGAAGAAAGAGGGGGCCCCCAAAGAAAAGGAGGAACCAAAGAAGGAGGAGGAAGCGACCAAAAAGGAAGAAACTCCAGTCACCCCCCCTAAGGAAGAGGCTGCAGTTGAGGCTCCAAAGGAGGAGACTCCCAATGAAGATGCGCCAAAGGAAGAGGCCCCCAAGGAGGATGCGCCACAGGAGGATACGCCAATGGAGAATGGAGTCGCTGCCGAGCCAGTTAAGGAGCCAGAATTCACGCCTGCCGATGCAACACCCAAGGCTGCTCCTACCCCCATCGAGCCACTTCCACTCACCGAGCCTGTCACCGCCGAACCAGTCGTCACCGAGCAGACATCAAAGCCCAACGAAGTCGTTGAAACCCCCAAGGACGCTGTAGCACCTGCCAAGACGCTCTCAGAAGTTCCAATCGCAGCGCCAGCCCCTGTTCTCGAGAAGAAGGATGAGGCGCCAGCAACGGTGGAGGCCGAGAAGAAGGACTAAGCTTAACCGATACCCCGGGGTCATTGGTTTCTTGTCTTTTCTGGATTTTGGCTTTTCTTTCTTGTTCTTTCTTTTCATCTTCATGCGCTTGGGGCGTTCTGTTCTGTTCTGTGCGATGGTGGGTTTAGATATCACATTTGTTTGTAATGGATGGATGGATGAGAACAGGGAAAGTGGGCTAGCAACAATGCATGGCACGATAGTAAAAAGTGGTGAAAGGGGCCTAGCTGGCTATGTACTGTATAGCAAAAATGGAGCGGGAGAGACTGCTGCTGCTGTGTACTGTAGTTATCTGTATCTGTATCGATGATTGCGATTGTCTATCTATCCGCGTTTGCATGCAAAAAAGGTTGTACTCTACTGTAATGTTTAATGATGGTGGACTACATGCTTTTCCCCTGTTTCATGGCAGACCAAAAAAGCAAGTGGTTGAAACCCAACATTTCATAGCCCCTTGACCCTTGCTAAATGTCGTTGAAATAAGCTCTATGAACAACGCTGCCCACTATCTTCCTATCTTCCTGGACAAGTGGAATCATTGAATGCTATGCAAATATCAAGCAACATGCAACTCAGTGGGAAGGTGGGGAGCCACAGTAGGTGCCTCCTGCAAGGCGGACAGAGCCCCGTGACAATGACGCACCGTCCACATGTACTACAGCTCATCCCGCGTTTTCCCTAACCTTAGCCATTTTTTTAGATAATCAAGATGTTGATTTAAAGATAAGATATGTAATCTAAACCCTAACCATCTCTTACAAAACGGAGATGGGAATCGCCGATTTTTCGAGGCTACGTTTTGCCTTCTTCTCCTCACAAGTATACCATACCACCACGCTTCTACCACCACCACCACACTGTTACTACCACCACTACCACACCCTCTTTTCTTCATCTTCTCCGCCACATGATCTTCCGCAACAATGCTTCTCGTCCACACCGCCGGCACGACAAAGGTTGGTGAAGTCCGCCGTTACACAGTGACCTACACGCCCTCGCACGATCGGCTACTCCCGCTCCCGACCGCCCTCCACCTCCGGATCAAAAACACTGCCTCCTTTCCGTTTCGTGCCGCATATCTCCGCGGACCATACACACTCTATGTCTCGGTGCGCCGACAGGAGTTCCAGCCGTGGCCGTCCAGCAGTCCCGGATCTGCGCAACGAGAGGAAGAGCTTCGCGGCGAGGAGGACAGAGCTCTCGATTGCGGGCCACAGGAGGGCGGGATCCCAGTGTACGTATTACCTACCGCGTATTCCTGTGGGGAAGGAAGGAATATTGACGTACAGTTGCAGCTACGACCCACACCTCAAGGCCGGCGCAAGCTTTTACGCTACGCTCCCGCTGCCCCCAGATCTCCTTGAGCGCAACGAAACACATGAACGAAGACTCTACGAATACGGCGGCAAGGTATCGCTTGACGGGACCCGCACGTTTATCAAACCAGAGGGAAAGAGGAAGAGCGTAACATGGATCATCGAGATTATCAGCCAAGTGCTATTTTCTCCGAACGCCACGGTCGGATACGAGATCCTACTAGGGCGGGATGAGAAGTGCCTTTCGTTCGGATACCCGCTTGGATCCGTGAACACGCCTGCAGCGGGGATGGAGAGATTAGGTTCCGCGGAAGGCGGAGTGCTAAGTCGAGCAGTCACTGTGTTGCTACAGGATGAGAAGGAGCTATGGAATTCTCCGGCCTTCCCGACATGGGAGGATCAGGTGTTAACGGCCGAGGAGAAGGGGAAGGACCCGGATTATCAGGATGAAGTGAGGGAGAAGAGGAGACAGGGGAGAAAGGGGAGGACGAAGAAGGTACATTTGGTGATTCTCACGCATGGGATACATGGGAATACGGGGGCGGATATGCTGTTTTTGAAGGAGACTATTGATGAGGAGGAACGTAAGGCGGCGATTGTGAGGAGGGAACAGAGGGAGAAGGATTTAGCGGAAGGGAAGATTTCAGAAGAGCAGGCGGAGGATGATGATTCAGAGCAGGTGATTGTGCGCGGATACCATGGTAATTGCTGTCGTACGGAACGTGGTATCGAGTATCTTGGGAAACGCCTCGCCCGTTATGTCTTACACCTTGCACATCCCAATCACAACCCCATACCGACTAAAAGCTATAACAAGCTGCAGAAACCGCGGAAACTATATCACCATCCACACCTTACTCCCGACGCTCGAGAACCAATACCCCACGCCCCACAGTACGACAAGGACCCAGATATCCCTCCGTACAAAATCACTAGCATCTCCTTCCTTGGTCACTCCCTCGGGGGGTTGGTGCAGACTTACGCCATCGCATATATCCACGCACACTCACCCACCTTCTTCCACGAGATCAAGCCAGTCAACTTCATAACCTTCGCCACGCCCTTTCTGGGCTTGTCGCACGAGAACCCGATTTATGTCAAGTTCGCGCTAGATTTTGGGCTGGTGGGAAAGACGGGGCAGGATCTGGGGTTGACGTGGAGAGCCCCAAGCGCGTTTTCTGTGTTCACCGGGAATGGCGGGGCAGCTAGGACGGGGCCCGATGACCACAGCTCCAAGCCGCTGCTGCGTATTCTTCCAACGGGTCCTGCACACGAGGCGCTGAAGCTATTTCGGAGCCGCACCGTGTATGCGAATGTGGTGAACGATGGCATCGTTCCGTTGCGGACCAGCTGTTTGCTATTTCTCGACTGGAAGGGGCTGGGAAAAGTCGAGAAGGCAAGGAGAGAAAATGGGCCTGTGGGTGGGCTGGTGGAGTGGGGATGGGGACAGCTGGTTACGAATGGACCTAGCGTCGGGGTTGCCTCGAAAGCCACGTCACCCACTCCTACGACATCGACTCTGACATCCCCGGGATTCACCTTGCTAAGCCCACTCGGCACCAGCTTCTGGGGCAAAAGCAGTGACTCCTCCGACACCACGCAGCAACTGGAGGAGCAGAATCCCGTCATAGAAGCACCTCTAACCGGTGAGCCAACGGCACGGGAACGCTCTTCTCAGCCCCCGACCACAACCACAACCACCAGCAAACTCTCCACCCCCAACCCCTTCAGTTCCATAATAACCCTCTTCCACCCGCAAGGCGGTTCCAAGCCCTCCAAACCCGCCGGTAAAATCTACCACCATTCCCAAACAATCTCTCCCAACCTCTCCACCACCTCCTCAACCACCACCCTCTCCACACCCTCCGATGAGCCCACCCTTCTCCAAGCCCCCCCGCGCACCTCCCTCCTTGAAGCCGCAGGCGACGCCCTTAACCCTCCCCTTCCAACCGTAGAATTCATAATCGACCCCTCCTCCCGCCCCCGTACAATCTTCCACGACCGCGTCTACCACGCCGACGACATCCCACCTCCTCCCCCGCGCATGCAAGTCGAGGAAAAAATTGCGCGAGCATATCATAAAGACCTTTCGTGGCGGAAGGTCCTGGTTAGACTAGAACCGGACGCGCATAATAACCTTATCGTTAGACGAATGTTTGCGAACGCGTACGGATGGCCGGTGGTGCAGCACGCTGTAGAGACGCATTTTGGGTTGAGCTATGCAGCGACTACTCCCACCGATCAGGAGGCGGGCGGAGAAAACGCCTCCACCCCACCACCGGGCGAAGATGTGCCAGCACCGAAAAGGACGTCGCGTACGTCTACTGCTACTTCCTGGCCTAGCGCTACGTTTAGGAGTACGGGTGTTTCTTCGGATGATGAGGAGGAGGAGGAGGAGGAGGAGGAGGAGGAGGACGTAGACGCGACGTTACAGAGTTTTTTGGAGGTACAGCCGAAGCAAGAGAAGGACGTGGAGAAGGGAGATGAGGGGAAGGGTGGGCTGGTGGAGGTTAGTAAGGTCTTTGCTGAGGGGACGGGAAGGGTCGGGTTGGGGCTCGG
>Ga0307514_10000439_pt1 | contig 90703 bp, 91 predicted proteins | sample 16_EM_MG_FD_203088 | JGI IMG/M metagenome (GOLD analysis project Ga0307514, IMG submission 203088) | Populus trichocarpa ectomycorrhiza microbial communities from riparian zone in the Pacific Northwest, United States - 16_EM | ecosystem: Host-associated > Plants > Roots > Unclassified | place... | reverse complement strand
CCTCCCACTTCACACTCCCCGACACCCTAACCCTCCCATACTCCCGGCCCTCCCTCTCCACCACCACAAACTCCCGATCGGTAAGTACATACCCCCACCTGCACTCCTTCTGGTTCATATAATAATGCACCTGGGACAACACCTGCAGGTACTGCTCTTTCAACGTCAAATCCTCCTCCTCCACCCACTCGCTGCGCCAATTCCAGCTCGGCTTTAAATCGCCAACAAGCCGTATCTGACCGGTTGGTGTAGTGCCGATGCGGTCGCCTTTCGACCCAGCACGCAGGGAATCCCCCTCCTGGTCTGTGATCTGCGTGTGGCCCGCGGGGAAAGGGGTGACGGACAGTGCGCGGTCGAGCTGCAGGAGAACGGAGCGCACGCAAAGGGTGTTGAGTTGGTTTTCGCATCGGAGGGGGGCGGCGCGGCGGGGAGAGACGGTGGCGGGGGGTGGGATGGGGAGGTGGGCTGAGAGGAGCGTTCCAAAGCGAGTCCGGAGGTGGGCGAGGGAGAAGTGTGGGATGCGCGGGATGGGGAGGTGGATGTCGTCGTAGCTGAAGTCGGCGGAGGAGGTGTTGGAGGGGCGCTTGCAGGCGACTTCCGGCGCTAGCGGGGTGGGGGGAGGAGGGTAGGCGGTGAGGTAGGTGTGGAGGGTTTGAGACATGCCAGTGGGACGATGTGCGGGGATGGCGGGGAAGTGCAGGGTGTAACTGATGAGTGCTCGATCGTGAATCTTGCCATCTTGTCTCACCGGCTCGGCTGCCCGCAACATGGAGTACTGCACTGCACTCAATCGAGTTTCAATCAAGTGTCCCGAAACACGCTCATGATCGAGCGCCTGTTGCGTCTTGCACCAACAGAATGCTCCCGTGGAAACTGGAACGTCACGTGATTCTGGCTATAGATGCGGCTCGTTTATGACCTCATCCCTTTCTCGCCCATACACCACCCCACACCCGCAATGCAGCTCTTCCCCATATCCTCAACTCCTCTTCTCTTCTTTCTTCTCCCTCTCTTTTTCCTCCTAGCCATCATACTGCTTGCAACACCCAGCTTCCTTATCAGCCGCCTCTCCTCCCCCCTTCCGCTCTTCTCCCGGCGCTCCTACCGCCCTCCACTCCCGCTTCCCCGTCATCAACGCCCATCCCTTCGCTCCCTCCCAACAATCTCCAACTTCCACTGCCGCTTTCTCGCAGTCTTGAACGACAGCCCCTGTGCCACGGTCCTCCTCGTTTCGGTCGGCCCTCACGCGAAACAACGCGTCCTGAAACTTGTCTAACCGCCCACTCCTCCCTCAACTACACACTACTGACAAAGATAGTATAAGCCTCGCCTCCCAGACCAGCGCGATTCATTTACCCCAGAATATCTCGCCTACAAGTCCCTGCGGCACTATGGACTCAGCATGCGCCCGCTGGGGGACAGAGTTGTGCCTTACTGCTATGGCTGTGTTCGCATCGCCGACGCGTCGTGTATCGACGGTCTTCCTCCGAAACTACTACCTGATGAACCGCTAAACGCACTACTACTAGAATACATACACTCTTCCCCTCTCACCGAAGCGAGCATCTCACCAGAGATTGTCGATAAGACAGTGGGGGCGTTGGGGAGGATTCATGAAGCGGGGGTATTGCATCGGGATGTTATGCCTAGGAATGTATTGATTACGGGGGAGGGAGAAGTGGTGTGGGTAGATTTTGATTGTGCGAAGACTAAGGGGGAGTGGCTGATTACGGGGGGGCATTTTAGGGGGGAGAGGGAGAGGGTTAAGTGGGTTTTAGAGGATATGGTAGGTCTGTATCTCCGCCCCCCGCCTGCGGGATAATGGTGGGCTGATTAGGATAGTTGAAGGTTTGAAGGTGACAATGTAAGGGAGGGAGGTGCGCGAGTGGCTTTCCTGAGAGGCTTAAGGAGTGGCGGCGGTAACAGCGGCCGGTTACCTTTTCGAAACTGAACATACTACCATTGCGGAAAATTCGGCGGGAGTATAATAATTCGCACCGGTTTAATAGGGTGTTATTTTTGACAGTGTGCCTCGCCCCTTTACCGCTGAGGTTTTTTATGGAATGGGATGTGGGCTATGTGATACCCCGTAAAGAGGACAGAGGGTTCTGACGCTCAATGTAACTGTATAGAGTAAACCAACACCGGTGGCGGCTTTGCCGCCTCCAGGATTCGATCCGGCAACTTATTAAGCCCAGTATGACCATGGTGAACTTGTTGCGATATCAGGCAGATCACCTAGACTTCTGCTGTGTATCCACCACTGTGTATCTTGATTTGGTGCTGCTGTGTATCTGCTGCTGAGTATCTGTCGCTGTGTATCCGCCGCTGTGTATCCACCGCTGTCTATCTGCCACTGTGTCTACTGTATTGTATATCCACTACTGTATCAGCTGTTGTTCATCTGCCACTGTATATCTGCTGCTGTGTATCCGCCGCTGTGTATCCACCACTGTGTATATCATGCTGTGTATCTTGAACTACTTCTATATATCCGCCGCTGTGGGTATGTATCTTGACCTGGTACTGTATATCTGGCTGTATATCTGCCACTGTGTATATATCTGCCATGGTATATCCAAGTCTGCTACTGTATCTTCCGCTATGTATCTGCTGCTGTTTATCCCACGCTGGTATCCACTGCTGTGTATCCGCCGTTGTGTGTCCGCCGATGTGGATCAGCTGCTGTGGATCAGCCATTGTATCTGCTACTGTATATTAGCCACTGTTTCTGCTGTGTTGTATATTAACTGCTGTATCTGCTGCTGTATATATGCCACTGTGTATACGTCACAAACACCACCCAGCAAGTTCACCCGACCAATGAGAATGCTTCGAGCGGAAAAACCAAGTGTATAACTATTAGATAGTATACGTGTATACAGCCATTTATCAAAAGTCCTGGTGATAGTAGCTTTCCTCACCAAATTCAACCGAAAACTCCACCTTAGAAGCAGTTCCCCAATCACAACCAAAGCTCTAGAGAGCATAAAAATGTTATTTGTGCTCCTCTATATGTTTAATTAATTACATATCAAGTCTTGGAGAAATGTACTGTGTAGAAGTACGAGAGAAGGTACTAACTCTAACCCCGGTTGGGTACTGGGGGTAATCGGAAAAAGTGCTTTCTAATCCTGCTCGGTTTCGTTTCCAAAAACTGATGCTAGCCGGTGTTTACAAGTCACATGGCTTGAATGTAAAAAGCCAGTTTCTCATAAACGGGCCTGGTTTGGTAAGCCGCGCTCGTTTGACCGCTTGTTGACCGGTGGCTCGACTCCAAAGTAGTACTGCGACAGATTCTCCGAATCAGTGTTCTCAACCGTCCCGTCCGACGGCCGGTGACGGCATGCCGTCCGAAATCTTGCCAGGACGGACGGGACGCCTCCACAACCGTCCGTCCTGTCCGAGCATAAGAATGACGGAAGGACGGCCGATGTCTGCAGGGGACGGTACTTTGACCGTCCCCAGCCGTCATCCACAGTCCCCGGCCGTCATCGGGCGGTTACCGTTTTTACTTACATTAAACCTAATTGAGTACTAAGAGTGCATGGTAAAAGATATAAATAGATGTATCTATACAGAGTTCGTACAAAATTGTACGAATGGAGCAGATGATAAATGATCTTGCTTCAAGGTCAGAACAAATCTAATGAGTTTTATAAAATGATTATGTATATTGAGAAATATCCATGGATGCCGATAGATGACGACCGGGGACGGCCCCGCTCAGTCCCCGACCGTCCTGTCCGTCCGTCGCCGTCCCGCCTCAAAATGTCGGCGCCGTTTCCGTCCTACCCTCGGACGGACGGCGTTTGGCCGTCCCGTCCCGTCTTGAGTAATTTTGGACGGACGGGACGGTTGAGAACACTGCTCCGAATCGGGAGCGTATAGGTAATAGCACATCGTCTAAAAAATCCCCATTTCAACTATTAACTGCAAGCTCTCCTATCGCATGTGCGTTTTATTAGCTCCCTCAGCTACCGGGGCGGCGGCTGTTTGTGTAACATCGTAATTGGCCCCGCACAAATTGAGCGAACATGCCCTCTAATAGTTCATGGGAAAAAGAAACGGTACTAATTATTACCCTTCCCCGCTACACCAACTGCTCTCAATCCAGTCGAATTAGTCATAGTGAGGTTCCAAATATTGAGGTGTACTCACGATTCGCCGGCCGGATATTGTTCGACCGACGGAAGCATGTATGAACTTAATGCCGGAAATTGGGCAGCAAATGCCGAATTCTAGAGAATTCCTACCTAGCTTGTCCTGGACCTACAGTCCCCCGCTCTCTATCGTGCGAACCAAAAGCATTCTGGATTCCAGGACCGGAAGGCTAATGATCCCATATCATCATCGGATAAACAATAACCTCCTAGTGGCAAAAACATCCGGTGCAGTAAAAATCAAGACCACAGGCTCGAAATCTGTTGTTGTCACTGTTTTGCTTAAATCTTGTCCCGCCATGAAGCTATGTTTGACTACTATGGCTTTTTTTCAGTAGAGTGGAAGTGTTGGGAATCTGCTTGACCCGCGCCCGGCGGCAGATAGATAAAGTACGGGAGTAGCTAATGTTTTCTTACCTTTATGTATAGAGAGAGGTTTGGGTGGTATCTCCTCTCCGGGAGTCTCGCATGCGTGCGGGAATATCTTCATATATAGCCGAAAGATAAATTATGTGTATGCAACGCAGTTACCTAGTATGTTGACTAAGGGATTTAGCCCGCAGGCTATTGAGACTAAGGCATGCACGAGATTTAGCGGGCTTGGTACGGAGAATATTTCCCCGCTAACCTCGGGCTTGGTGCGGAGACTATTTCTCCGCCAACCTCGGGCTTGGTGCGGAGGCTATTTCTCCGCCAACCTCGGGCTTGGTGCGGAGGCTATTTCTCCGCGAACCTCGGGCTTGGTGCGGAGGCTATTTCCCCGCAAGCCTCGGGCCTGATTAGTGCTTTTCTCTTAGTGCTTTTGCTTAGTGCTTTCTCTAATTGATTCGCACTTAGTGATTGAGATGATTTCTTTCCTTATATATATATGTCTATCTTCTCTCTCTCTGTACGATAGACAGTTCAATCAATCATCATCTCTCTCACCCTCACTTGATTGTCTCATCATAGTATATAACTTTCAGTATTTAACTTTCCTCTCTAATCGTCTATCTCTAATAAAGTTAGTGAGTGGAAATGGTTGCTGGTGCCTAAGAAGGCTCCCTAGACAAGGGAAACACATGATGTTTAATGACTCAACACATCCATATCAGATTTTTCGACCTATAGTAGGTTCATGTTGTTGAGATCAATCAGAGAGAGAGAAGAAAGATATTGGATTGTCTATCGTACAGAGAGAACGATAGGCATATTTATATGAGAAAAGGCAGCACACCCGGAGCAGGAGATACCATATCCGGCGCCGGAAGGTAGAGTATCATATCCGGAGCCGAGAAAATAACTGGCCCGAGAGACTTCGGCCGGAAACTCGGGAACCTTCATTTTAATACCCGACGGCTCTCGGGCTGAATCCGTTGTCAACACATGTTCTTACTTGGTGTTTTGGTAATTGATCCACATTAGTTCGTGATATGTGATCCACAATAGTTCGTTATATCTGAATGTATAGCTAACCGCATACGGGAATCCTACGCTTGGTTCTGAAGCATGGGCGCAATACAATCAAGTCTGTAACAGAATACTATATGTACAAAGTCTCCAGGCGTACCATGCATTTCAGGCCTAGAATTATGGCTGGGCGAATATGGGATCCTCTCCTTCCCACCCACAAGATTGTAAAATACGACTGGTGTCTACGAAGCTTCAACTGGGTGGAGCAGGGAGCCCTGCTTCCCCAGAATCTGCTATGAATTGAGACTGGGAAACCGTCATACCTGAGCACCGAATTCATGCTAAAAACAGCTCGGAACCCACTGGCAATGTAAGACAAGAGAAACGTGGAAATTGTTCTTTCATCAAGCCGGCCATCCCCAGAGTAAATATGTCAGGCCGTTTCTAAACTTGCCCGACCTGGACTATGTTCTGAGTAAGAAATTCTTGCTGGCATATCCCAGGGAAACGCAAACTAGTTGTCTTGCAAAGCCTCAAAGCTTAACAATTTTAACCATGCTGTACCGTCTCAGTTTGTAAGCTTCGACTCGGGGTGTAATTGTACTGAACGTTGATCTGGTATCTTCATCGAGACTGGGGTTTGGACGCCCAATTAGAGCCTATGGAGAGCGATCTCTTCGCCCATACAAACTCTCTGATCTGATCTGATTGCAAATTTTAGCGGGGTGTTGTCATTGATTGATTGATGGAATTCGGGAATTTCCATACCCCCAGCTAACTTTTGCAGTTGCACTTAGATCAGAGAGCTTTATATGGACGAAAATGATGCTCTCCGTAATTCCAATTGGGCATATAAGCCCAGTCTCTATAGCTCTAATATTCGTGGACCAACTGGCGAGCGTACTCCTTAACCCCAAACTAAGTACTCTATCCCAACATTTGCAATTGCACTCCAATCAAAGTACTTATATGGACGAAAATGATGCGCTCCGTGAATTCTAATTAGTGTTCGAAACGGGCCCGGCCAGCCCGAGGGCTTTCAGGCGGGCTTTGAGGCGGCCGGGCCGGGCCAGTAATCTCAAAGCCCCTTTTTAATTAAAAGCCCGCAGGCTGTATGGGCTTTCTTCAGACAAGGAGTCTGACGAAGCTATTTTGAGCTGAAATGGGTGACATGGAAGCAATTATAAGTGGTTGAGGTGAAAGGAGTGGTCTTATTACTATACAGCCTACACCATTATGTAGCTTTGACCAGTGTTCAAAACGGGCCCTGCTGGCCTGAGGGCTTTTTATCAGGCTTTGTGAGGGCTAGGCCCTCTAATTGCAAAGCCCGGGCGGGCTTGGCTTTTAAATCAAAAGCGCACAGGCCTTACCAAAGCCTGCGGGCTACCCTCCATATATGAAACATGAAAAACAGGGTAAAAACTTCATTGGACGATGATATATTTCATTATTTTCTGTGGTGCAAGGAAAACAATCGCTATTATTAGCATCATCGGCAAAAACGACCTTACGCGACGCGTAACTCATAGAGAAGCTGTTTATGAGCCGGTAATCCATAGCATATTTGACGCGTGGTACTATGAGGTCCTATGCACCTGCAAGTTGACTAAATTACTATGATACGTATGCGATTATGAGCGCTTGATACTATACATCATGCTGCATTCAATAAAACTGCTAAATGCACTTCATTGCACACTCCCAAGTACGCTCTGCAGTACACTCCTGATTGCACTCGAATGTACACTCCCAGCCTGCTTGACTTACGCTCCCAAGTAAGCTCTCAAGATGCTCCCAAGTACACCTCTGAGTACGCTCCCAAGTACACCTCCGACTACGTTCTCAAGTACACTCCCGGGCATCCTCCCAAGGACACTCCCACTTGAACTCGATGGCACACACCCAGCCGGCTCGACTGTACACTCCCAATCCAGCTCTCAAGAAGCTCTCATGCACACTCCCGAGCAAGCTCTCAAGTACACTCCCAATTTAACTAGATGACACACTCCCAGCCTGCTTGACTATACGCTCCCAAGTACACTCCCAGTATGTTCTCAAGTACACTCCCGGGCATGCTCTCAAGGACGCTCCCAATTGCACTCGATGGCACACTCCTAGCCTGCTTGACTATACGCTCCCAAACCAGCTCTCAAGAAGCTTTGAAGCACACTCCCAATTGCACTCGACGACACACTCCCAGCCTGCTTGACTATACGCTTCCAAGTCAGCTCTCAAGACGCTCCCAAGTACACTCTGAGTACGTTCTCAAGAACACTCCCGGGCATGCTCTCAAAGACGCTCCCAATTACACCCGATAGCACACTCCCAGCCTACTTAACTATACGCTCCCAAGCCAGCTCTCAAGACGCTCTCAAGCACACTCCCGAGCACACTCTCAAGTACACTCCCAATTGCACTCGATGACACATTCCCAGCCTGCTTGACTATACGCTCCAAAGTAAGCTCTCAAGATGCTCCCAAGTACACTCCGAGTATGCTCCCAAGTTCGCCTCCGAGTACATTCTCAAGTACACTCCCGAGCATGCTCTCAAGGACGCTCCTAACTGCACTCGATGGCAAACTCCTAGCCTGCTTGGCTCTACGCTCCCTAGTACACTCTGAAGAGACAAGACACTCCCAATCTCACTTGACTATATGCTCCCATGTATGTATGCTTCTGGGTGCTCGATCCAGAGACTTGCTGAGTTTTGGCGCCAGGCACCAGGAGGCGGGTGGCCGGTGGCCGGTGGCCGGTGGCGTATGGTGGCCGAAATCATGACGTCGGTCGATATCATAGTCTGAACCTTATTTTTCGCGTGTCCACCGCGACAAGATCTCACGATGCCTCACGGTCATAGTGTTAACAATTGCAACCTTAGATTCTGCAGGAATGGTAGACAATTGGATCTTGGGGAGAGCAGATCTCCGACTCAGATTTTCCAGCGGAATCAGCTGTCCGCTTCCCACCAATTGTGGGCGTATGAGTGCGCATTTGATCCACAGTGGTTGGCAATGGTGATGTTGGCGATGGTGATGTTGGCGATGGTGTTCAAAGTATCCGAAGCACTTAGACAAGTAGGTTGGCTACGTCAACATTAGTATCAAAGCTTCCACAGACTTAGAGCCTTCTATTAGCCAAAGCTTCCACAAACTCAGAGTTTTCCATCGGCCAAAAGCTTCCCGTGGAAAACTCTACTCCTCCCGAAGTGTGGCTCTCTCAAGCAGGCTCTCAAGCAGGCTCTCAAGCAGGCTATGAAGTAGGCTTCCAAGTAGGCTATCAAGCAGGCTTCGAAGTAGGCTCTCAAGTGCCAGTATGCTCTCCAGCGGACTCGGTACCGGTATAACAGCCAGGCTGTAAAGACAGGTAGAGGTGAATCTCCAGCCGCCAGCCATATATAGTTCCATAGGCCCCCGCGCACATCTCTATGAATCGACTATAGATGACTTTAGACTGCGCGTAGCGCAGCCTATAGTCGACTTGCACATTTGCCGATGCTACCTTCTTAGATGTCACTATAGATCACTGGCCAAGTACTGTATTCAATTCGCACAGAATCGTGTCTGCAATGAATATCCTCAATTGGATAAAGTTTTTATGTCACCTCACTACTGCAATCTGTGCTCGCGAATGTATATGTTTGCTAATTCGCACTGTGTGTATCATGACACCTCGGAATGGTTTATTATTGCAATCTTGACTGTCAAACATATCCAATAGTCTACGATCTATCATATTGTAAATGCATAAGCCATGTATAGGTTTCTAAGAAGGTAAACAAGTAGATGTGGTTGCAAACGTGGATGTCAATATAGTGGAGTAGTATCAAGGTAAGTTAAGGTAAGATTATCGCTAGAGATCTCAGGCATGTGGCAAGCCGACTATATAAAGCGAGTGTTACCTGGCCCTGGACACGTCACGTGCAGCCGTGCGTATCCCCACATGACAGTTAGTGCAATATGGAGTATTCCAGGATTTAGCCCCAACATGTACAGCCATGGTATTAATAGATGAGCCGCAAAACAGGGGGTAGGACCAGGAGGTTCGACACCGCATTGAACCTCTAGAGGCAGAATCTATACTTTTTGATTCGCCAGATTTCTTTCAGCGATGGCACAGCCATGGGAGTGCCTTCATGGCACCACTCGCTGTTGAGATTCATTTATCCAATGTTAAAAAGTAATTATACCGTGGAAAGCAAGATCAGTGCATTTCTCGATTCATCTTTTATTGGCTGTAGGTAGTCTGCATCTGGGGGAAGGAAGTACCTCTCACTTAAGACTTTAATTAGCGACCAGCTAAGTCGTAAGTGGGCAGCACCACAAACATCCAAAGTTTTGTCCCCTGTATTACGGACACTGTATATCGATGCTCTATGAGTAATATAACATCTTATTCACATTCAGGACGTATAATGCTGATTTTATCGGGACGTCTAGAGTATATCCTGACATAGAAACACGGGTCAAGTTTGTAAAATGCCATTGTATCGCATACTACCTCCTATAGTTTACCTGCATCTGCAGTACTCATACACGCGTGCGCCAGATCCTGTGGGGTAGCTCCATCGCTTAGATATAGATGTGAGGCAATTCCCAATACACCGGGGATGTGAGGTATATTCAAGCGGGGAACACAGATCGTGTCTTGCAGCAACATGTTCAGTTGACAATGCAGTAGTACCACTGCTCTATTAATAGGGTAGTGGACTAAGTCAGCGATGCTGATTATTAGAATAAGGCCTCTAGCATCCGGAGCTTGAAAATATCCTCTTTATACACAAACTCCTTCTTTCCCTCACTTTCATCGTCACTGCATCAGCCCCATGTAAAAGTCTTCATCCGCATTGTATTCTTAGTTGCCCTCGTGGCTACGTACTCCAACTATAATGATTCTTAGCATGACACTGACCGGAGTTAGTGGTTTGGCTTTTGTGGAAATTTGTCAAGAATTTGTCATTACTATAACTGGATAAGATAAAGTACTTGAGCTTATGTGATCATTTGAATGATATGCCTAGAACATCTGCTACTGCGTGAGTCATTAAATTCTGAATGTGCTCGCGTGGTTTGAGTGAATATCCATTTTTGCCACGTTGTACCCTGGCCTCGAGGGTCCATGGAACAGGGATTGTGCGTTACGCAACATCCTGCTATTAGCCAAGTTCGCGTGTAGTAACCGATAGATGACCTATGTTATTTTTTGGCGATGGCATCTAAGAATTGCCGGCATGCACGCTAGTTCGCGAGGTTTAAAGTTATTTTCGCGAGGCGATGAAATATCGCAAGCTTTCCTCGTAGCTTCCGGGTTGGTAAGGCTACCAGCAGGAAGAACAGGTGCGTCGATTACCGGTTCTTGTACCTAAGTAACAAACGCATGGATAAAGGATGGAATTTCGAGTACTGGTTGCTGCGACTACATCGCCCATGTTCATACGGATTCATGTGGAGAAGTCAATTGATGTTTTGATGTTGCTATTTTGTTTCTGCCCCTCTCCACCTCTGGGCAATATATATTAGGTATGCGCAGCTCTAGAGTAGATACACCAGAAAATGATCCGGAGATCAACGGCCGGTCCCCTTGGCCAGCCACTGTTTCTCTCACCGGCCTCGTCACCACCCTGTTTCTGATTCATCTCATCTAGTGCTGTATTTTACTCCTCGGAGAATTATACAAGAGTCATCCTACGTCCCGTATTCCTCATGTCTATCTGCTCACAATACTTGCAAGCCTGCCCGAGATGCACCTCACCACCATCCTCCTCTTCAAAGCCTTTCTCACGGCTAGCACTTTTGTTGGCGCAATCCCTCAAGGGGTCTCCAATCGGACGCTAGGTTTCCCCATCTCGAAGACAGAGAGCGCTGTTCAATCTGACTCCAACGATTGGGGGAAACAGGCTTTTGCACAGGCCCTGGAACACGGTATCGATCCTACCGGTCCACACCCATCTGATTTCCTTGAACACCATGGAGACCACATCTCCTTCAAGGCGGGCAGCAAGTTCGCCATTTGGGCCGCTGCCCAGAGTGGGCGAACCGACAAGGCGCACCTTGAGAGGCGGAACTCTGACCTGAACGTTATGTACGCCCCATTTTGTCTGGTCACGACCAAATTTGAAGGCTGATATGAGAATAGTGTGTGGTCCAACGTAAACTGCTTGGGTAACGGTGCCTATTTTACTAATGTTAATTACGGCTGGAATTACTTTGAGTATGTTGACCCTATCTAAATGCACCTTCAGCGGCTCACGGTGGATAGTACCTTCATTTACGATTATTCGATGCAATTCACACGAGACGTCGATATGAATTTTGAGAGGTTATGGTTGATGAGATATGATGGGAAATCTAATTACTGCGGTTATGACTTGGATAGGTTCGCCCATGGTCACGCGGGTTGTATTAAAAGCCTACCTCCCTATAATTGTTTTTCGTTGATATTCACTTCAGTACGTCCCGGAAAATGATTCTCTTGCATCCTCTGGTGGGTAAAGCTGTCGCTTGTACGAGGTTTCTTTGTAATGCTCAGCTGTACGTAGACAGTAAGAAAACCACATTCGACTTGCCTGTGAGATACATATTATTTGAAATTTGCGTCAGCATACTCTAGAGAAGAGAATCCGGAGAGGTCGTCACCGGACGCCAGTGATATTCGAAGCCACTCGTGACCAACTTCCCGGCAGTCACGCGGAGAGTATGTCTTCAACCCATTCTGACCCGCCATACATGGCCTCTTGGTCGCCGACAGGGTGAAGTTTTCTGTCGGTTGGTTACTATTGCCCCTTCCCGGTAGTAAAAACGCCGGGCAGGTAATATCACCTCGTCCTAGTGGATTTCGCCGTAAGCGAATATAATGGAAGCCGGGAGCCTGCGTATGTTATATTTCCTCAAGGCTAGGTTGCAAACACGTATATCTGATTGATTATGTCACAGGTAGACGTCAGGATGGAGTTCAGTTAAGGTTAAAGTTTGGCATGTACTTGCCGAGACGGGGTAAGCGCAACTTATATAGGTGTTATGATCAGAAATCAAATTACTGCGGGGATGACTTGAACTGGTTTATTCACGGGCTCACGGAGTGTGCAAAACGGAGCGGAGGCAGGCGGGATTTGGTCATGATAACAAACTGAAAGACACGTATAGTGTCCTCTGTTGTGTTTGCGGTCAGGGTCCGTGGGAAGCTATGACTTTAACTACGAGGGTCCCCATGGGGACCGACGGGAAAATTTCTGGCAAAACACTATGCCATGGTCGCCCGCAGCCGAATGCAATATTACAAACAAACAATCGGGTATTCAACAAGCCTGCCACCGTTTATTAATATTGTCGGAAGATCGGCACCGGTAATTTTAATTTCTTCCCCGGAGGATTCTCCGTAATACTTAGCTTCTACCGTATTCACTCGAAAAGCGGTACAACTCCAATTAGGTTAGTTGTTCTAAAACGGAAGTCCATAGTCCGCATCGGGAATCGTATTTAGGTCTCTGCAATTTTGTGACTATGGAAATAAATACGTGCTAACCTAATGTGGGGCATACCTCTTATTCCAGTGGTAAACGACATTTGATATCTTTGAAAGAATATACTGTTTGTAATTGTGTTCATCATACTGGTAGTTTGTCTTCAACGGTTTATTGTAATGGCTACAGCGAACAAGTTTATTCTGCGATTGGGTTTCATAAGCAAATATCACGAGATTTTCTGTTCGCACCCAGTAGCCCATCCTCAGATAGCCCAATATCCACAACTAGCCTGTCCAGCTGTGGATCCATGAGTAGCCCGGGGTTTCACTAGGTATCTACTAGCAGTCACTGTGACCGTTATCTATATTGCGCACGTACACAAAATTTGTATGGCAGAAAACATTCAACCTTTAAATAGTAAAAGTTCTTCTATCGATATTCGAATCGCCAGCGTATATCCACCGATGAAATATCATTCATGAAGGTAGAATTCTCATTTATATATCACTGTTGTATTGTACCGATATTATATAGTTGCTTTTATCCGTTTCTCAGTATAAACCAACTTCAGTTGCTGGAATTCACTCAAAAGTCATTGTAAAGACAATTGATAGTGGAGTGCTATTTCGACAAGTTGATAAATGGGTGCCCCGGTTCACTTGTGGATCCGCAGTTGGGCAGGCCAGTTGTAGATACCATCCATGATGGCCCGTATCTACCACTGGACCCGAACAGTTCTAACAAGGTGTGGTGGCATAACCTTTGGTAGGGCATAATAAATTCTCGCGTAGGAAAGTTGCAAACGCTTGGGCGATACGGATTAATTCCTGGCAATTTCCCAGCTAGTACTGTTCAGGTTCCGGGTTCTTCATACTAGTTTATTCTACAATGCTACCTAAGGTGTTGCCGCATCTTGGTATGCCCTGTATTTACTCGGTCAAGAGAAGCATCAAGTAACTGATGAATTCCAAACAGCGAGCGAATAGTTAACCTAACCCATTAAGTAAGTCGAAAGATGTCCATTCAATCCGGCTCACACAGCCAAATGCCCTGAAGATGATATCATGTATAATAACTATGATTTCTCTTTCTGAAGGATGACGTGTGAAAAAGTTGGCTTCTGGATGTCGCAGTACGTGTGGTCTGGGATTGTGCTGGATTGCCCCGCTCAGCCTCTCACATCATTAGACCATCACTCGAATAACTAACTCCCATCACTCGGTCAGCGAATTCAACTGTTCAGAACGCATCGTGCATAGACTTTTAGGATCTCTGGTGAGCTTTCTGAAAGTTCCCATACCAAGGGCAAAACTGGTATCGTTACTGATCGGGCGGCACCCCCGCAGATCATGGACGGATATTGTTTATTGCTATCATGGTATAGGACAAAAGAACTTGAGCCAATAAGGATGATAAGTGTAGAATTTTTGATACGAATGCTAGCGTGCTCGTCATTAAATATGCGCCAAGGGGATATACATTTTCATCACGTGACTCAAATGTAACCGGCTACTAAATTTGTGGTACGTGACAGACACCCTGTGGCCGATGAGTAGCAAGAAGTCTCTGGCAGCCAGGTGCTATCAGATGAAATGCAGGTAAGCACCGAAAGTAAAGTATCTCAAGCGATTTGGGCAACGAGAAGATGATCAGTGCTGGTAGTACGGGCAGGCGGCCCAGACTCAGGAACACCTTGTCCGCCACTGTAACAGAAGGATGAATGAGCAGCGGGAGCTGTGGAAGCAGTTAGGTAGGCAACCGGCTAAAAAGCGGGAAGATGTAGGAACGTGCAAATATCTGAGCTGTTTTCTATAGAGATATGCAATTAAGCAGCGATAAGCTTCCTTACGGCTACAGAAGTCGAAAGTTCCCACGCCGCTAAGCAGAGTATATTAGCAGCCTTTCTCTTTCTTTCCTTTTGTTTCTGTGTGCGACCATTCATTTCGTACTCGTTTCGTTTTTAAAGGGAGAGAAGGGTAGAAAAGGGGGCTCTCCCCACCTGGCCGGCTGTTCGAGTCCAGTGGTGGATTCAGGCCAACCACAGATTGCCTGGGTCATCCATTGATGGCTAGAATCGACCACAGGCTTGTCTAACCATGGATCCATGAGTGAACTGGGTGTTCTCGGTTAGGATATTCGACCCTTTTCTAGGGTTTAAATCGGGCAAAAGCCTTTCTCTCTTCACTATGTGCAGAGTGTTATGAATCCTTTTGAACCTAATTTCTTGTTACAGGGATATCTAGAACTAGATTCTAAATACACCCGTCCACCAATGCCTACTTTTAAGTAGGTATATATCCGGAGAGGAAAGTTTTTGCGTCATGTGAAGTCTAGAAAGGGTTGACCATCCTTCATCCTAACCAAGTCAGTGTTCCCAGCCGGTCAGATCGACCGCCCGGTCATCTATTGATTCGTAGACCGGTCAGGCCCAGTCACTCGTTTCGAAGCCGCCCTTGGCATAGACCAGCTAGATCAATTGTCAAGAAAGCCTAGTGTTCCTAAGCGGCCCGGCCTCTATTGTGAAAGCCTGCGCTAAGGGCGGCCCGGCCCGGCCCGGGTCAAAAGCCGCCCGGCCTGCACGTGATTTAAAAAGCCTGCATCGGCCTGCATAAGCCTTGGTCTAGTTGATGGATGGAATACAGCAATGGCAGGGCTACCATGATTGAGTTGGATATGGTTTATGTTTCGTACTTTGGAGACTCTCTTAGTATCGGCAGCAGAGAATCATTTGAACAAAATATTTTGTTTAGGCTTAGTCTGCCAAGAAATGCCGCCAGGCCGGCCGGAAAAGCCGCCAGGCCCGGCCCGGCCCTCATTTGAAACCCGCCGCTAAGGCCGGCCTGGCCGCTCAGGGACACTGAGAAAGCCTAGGTATCTACGGACATTTACATATATCTATCTTGGCATGGATATTTGCAGATGTCTACCTTGGCATCTAATATATATACACATGGTTTGTCGGCTCGAAGTATTCTCATTGGTTGACTTGTGGTACGTACCTCTAAGAAGGATTTTTATTGGCTGATAACCTATAGCTTCAATCATTTCGATGGCTTGGCATACCCCATCAAATATCCTCAAATATCCACTCCCAATTAAGTATTTGAGTTCAACTCTGATCAGGATGTAATGTTTACATGAAAAGTTCAGAATTCAATGCTCTTGCACCCTGCAGTCTCAAATTGAGCATGTCTTCGAAATTGATTGCATGATTAGGCAAAATGGTCCATTTTGCTACCTGGTGGCAATTTTTGAGTGTTTTTGTACAGCCACTCCATCAATTTTGATGATATGGCAATTCTGAGATCTGGAGGTGAAACAGGATCAAAGTATGTACAATACATGTATACATTACATCATGATGAGAGGTAAACTGACAGTTGTGAATTTATCAACTCAGCTTGCAAGTATTACAACAGGAAAAATAACCATATGCAACATGTAACTCATACAGAAGCTGTTTCTGGAATGGTATCCAATAGCATATTTGATGCGTGGCACTATGAGGTCCCATGGACTGGTGCGTTGATTACATTACTGTAATACGCATTCGATTAGGTATGCTCAATACTATACATTATGCTGCATTCAACAAAACTGCGAAATGCACATCATTGCACACTCCCAAGTAAGCACTCAAGCCGCTCTCATGTACACTCCCGAGCACACTCTCAAGTACGCTCTCAATTGCCCTCGATGACACTCCTACCCTGCTTGACTATACGCTCCCAAGTAAACTCTCAAAACACTCTCAAGCACACTTCCAACTACGCTCTCAAATACACTCCCAATTGCACTCAATGCCACAATCCCAACATGCTTGACTATCCACTCTGAAGTAAGCTCCCAAGATGCTCTCAAGTACACTCCCGAGCACGCTCCTCATTACACTCTTCAGAGGCATGTCACTCCCAATCTCACTTGACTATATGCTCACATGTACGCTTCTGGGTGCTCCATCCAGAAACTTGCTGTGTTGCAGGCCCCAGGCACTGGGAGGTGGATGGCAGGCGATGAGAGGCAGGAGGAGGCAGGCAGGAGGCAGACGGTAACGGCCTAAATGATGACTTCGGTCAATATCACAGTATGAATCATATTTTTATTGTGGCCATCGTGCCAAGATATCATGATGCCTTATGGTCATGGTGTTGATAATCGCAGCCTTTCATTTGGAAGGACAAGTAGACAATTGGACCTTGGGGAGAGTAGATCTCTGACTGAGATTTTCCAGTGGAATCTGCTGCCCGCTTCCCACCGACTGTGGGCGTATATGTGTTTATTCAGTGCGGGGGTCATGATGGTGATGGTGATGGTGGCGATGGTGATGATGGCAATGGTGATGATGGCAATGGTGATGATAGCAATGGTGATGATGGCAATGGTGATGATGGCAATGGTGATGATGGCAATGGTGATGATGGCAATGGTGATGATGGCAATGGTGATCACAGTACCAGAATCACTTAGACAAGTAGGTTGGCTACATTAACGCTCGCCTCAAAACTTCCACAGACTTCGAGCATTCTATTAGCCAAAGCTTCCACAAACTCAGAGTTTGCCATCAGCCAAAAGCTTCCTGTGGAAATCCCTACTCCACTCCAAGTGAGACTCTCTCAAGCAGGCTATCAAACAGGCTCTCCAGCAGGCTTTCAGGCCGGCTCTGGTGCAGGATGCCAATCGCCAGCGGGCTCTCATGCGGATTTGCAGTGATAGTGTATATAGTACCAGTATAACTACCAAGACTGTGGGCACTAGAGACAAATATAAGTCCATCTCTGGCCAGCAGCCGTATATACTTTCACAGGCCCGCATGCATATCTCTACGAATCCACTATAGATGACTATAAACTCCGCATTGCACAGGGGTCCACCGGAAGCTTGCAATGGGCTGTGGGTTCGCGCATAGCACAGCCAGTACTTGATTTGCACTTTTGCGCAAGATTTCCAACCAGCCAACCGCTAACCCATTTGGATTGTGTCCTGGTAGGCAGTTCAGGTTGTTTCCAGCCTGAAGCCTGCTATTCTGTACAGATTGCATCTGGCAAGACCATCCAGCACCTGAGGGTTCTCAACTATCTGACCTATCTATTTAGAGCCATATCTGATTGTGAACTACAGTTTTCCAAACTGAGAATCCACAACCACTTTAACCATAGGACCTTGAGTTTTGAGACCTACAACCTTCCAGGGTCTTCCAGTCCTTATTGGACAAATGTTTGTGATGTTGTTATGGGTATGTGGTAGAAGTTTCAGGGGAAGATTCCATCAACCACACCATCCGGCTTTGCCACTCTGGGAGCGGCAGAGCCGCTACCAGTGCTAGTAGATATTTATAGAAATCTGTAGATACCTGGCGCAGAGTGAGAAAGCGACAGATATTCATAATTATCTCCCAGTGTTTGTGAGATTTGAGCCGCAAAAGTAAACTATAAAGATCGAGGGTTTGCACGGTGATTGTATTTGCTTCTTCACAGCCTCCACAATGCACATCTGTGTACTCAAGTTCTCGCTATCAATCTTTCCTTCTGCGGATTATCTAGGCGCTTCCCGGTTATCCTCTTCAGGCCTCTAAAGTTGCTCGTACCTGGAGAGGAGTCGATAGTAATGATTTGTAATTTCTTTCATTTATATCACTATTGTATTCATGACACGCAGACAGTAGGAGCTAATGGTACTATATCGGTGGATGCAGGTTGAACTTCAATTTACATACGAGAGATTTATTAGTCATTCTTGGAGCAGTGGAGTATATCTGTAGTTATCTATAGACCGGCCAGATGAACATCTATAAATCCATAGACCGGTCAGATCTCAATTCAAAAGCCGCCCTTTACACACAAGACAACGGAAAAGGCATTACCTTCAAAGAGGGCAGTAAGTTCGCGCTTTGGGCTGCCGCCCAGGGTGCGCTGACCGACAAAGCAGCAGTGGAAAGACTTGGCTCGGACTTGGCCATGATGTACGTGCTCCATCCCCAACGGGTGACGGAGATTGACGAGGGCAGTGTTTAGAGTGAGATAAACTGAAGGTGATGGAGTTTATGCTTATCCTGTTCAGGTCGGCGTATATTGTTATCTGTATGCACCGTCGTATACAGCATTTCTTGAACCTGACTGTGGACAGTGACCACCCGTACGATTTCTCGATTCAGATCACGGGGCGAGTCGACCCGGCTCAGGAGAGGATATGGCTGTTCAGGTTGAATGCAAAGTATAATACGCCGATGGATTATTGCAGTATTGATCAGGATTTTTATGTGTATGGTGATGCGGGATGTGCGGTTGACTTCCCAGGGTTTACTTGTTTGTTGCTGCAGCTTACGTCAGTGAGAAGTCAGTGAGTTTGAGTTCTTGTAAGGAGGCTGTGCTTGGTGTATGTAGGGGATAAGGAAAAGCGGAGACATACGTGTTAATGTCGCCGTAGTCTACCGCCTGCAATGTTTTCACCGGTCTAGACGGTCCCGGTCCGGGTAGGGACCAGTACAGTCCAATTGAACAGAATCGAAGACCAGACTGGACCACAGACTGCAGGTATCGGACTGGACGGTCCCGGTCTGCACCAATCCCAGCAGCATGACTTACACATTCATATCGACTCATACACAAAGTGTCACTCGCCACTTGCCACTCACCACCTGGCACCCTCCACCCGCTACCAGCCACTTGCCACTGGTAGTGCCACTTTAAGCATGCCTGATACTTCATGAATATTCTTGAATTGCTTTCGTCATCGAACAATTACTAATAATGATCATTGAGACCTAGCGGTAAAAGCGGGCAGTCTGAACCGGTCCAGACTGAGCCGGTTCCGGTCCGGGATGAATTTTGACTGATCCAGTTCCGGTTCATAAAATGTTGGTACTGGACTGGACTAAACCGGGACGGTTCCGGTCCGGACTTGTCTACCCCCGGCTCAGTGAAAACATTGACCGGCTGTAGATAATCTCAGACTAATAGCAACGGTAACTGTGCTGTAATCGTAGGTAACATATGTGATAGTACAACGTCCACGGCGGAGTCCCTACCATACAGTGTCAACTCAGCTGATCACTCAACCCAGGCATCCCAATAGTCCGTCCGTCCGCTGATGGCCGTACCCGGGACCGGATGGTAAGTTTCGGGGCCCAAAATTTTTAGGACTGAACTGACCAGGGCACTCCATGACAAGGCTATTGGGCTGCGGGTACCTACAGTCCATTAATTCGCCCCTACAGATATTTCGGATCTGGTATTTGGTGACTTTACCCGTGCAGGGCAATATTTCTTTGTCCCAAAACTCTCATTCCCGAGTCAGAGCATTTTTTTATATATTTGGTTGTCGAGAGTATGTATTTATTTCTACCTTATGGGAATTTAATATTAACTTCTAAAATGCAAGCCAAACTGAATCCCCATTTCCGCAGCTTGCATCTTTGAAATTATGTAGGCTGGCCGCCGAGCTTCCTCTGCGCCTGCAGGCTTATGTGAATAAATCCAAGCCCGGGCTTTCGCAAATCGCAGTCCAACCCTTTGAAAAGCCCGTCAAAGCCCGATTGCCGGCCGGGCCTTTCGGAATACAGGAACCGTGTGCGTAAACTATTACAGAGAGAACAGAGAAAAGGACGAAGCCTCTAGATATATTATATATACAAGAAAGTCGTGCCTTGTGCCTTACTGGGTGACTCACCATCAGCTCTGTTTACGTTCAGCTCGTGTGAGGTCTATATGTGCAATGCTTCTACCTCTTGTTGCACTCCATCAAACGAAAAGCAGCGAGAACTTCGAAACACAGAAACCCATATAGGTCCTACCTGACCGACTGGTAAAGCCGTAGTATAGGAAACTCGTCAGAAACCTGTATTATCTTAGGGAATGAAATAATAGATAAATAGCGGGTGCCTATAGGTGCTTGGCATGTATCTTGAAGCTCGCTTTGAATAAGTATAGTTACTTTCCCCAACTGCTCTCAAGTTATATTGTCGATCGATCAGTCCATTCTGTAGTTTCCATTGTTTAGTTTCGATATCATGCAAAAGCCGCCAGGTACCTACTGTCCTTGAATTAGATACCTATATTTCCGGCCGAACCTCATGAGTTGGCAGTGCAGGCCGGCCAGTCCAAGACTCACAAATACCAGACTGGACTATTGAGAACACCAGTAGGGGGCCTTGTTTTTGAAGACCATGAGTACTTCACGACATAGCGGCAACGAGCAACGGATAAGTGGGTGAAGTTAACTTGAGTTCGCTAACCAGTTGGAACACATCACGGCACTAGATGCTGCAACTTCATCGTAAAGCTGAAACCGTCGACACGTAACCTAGCAGCTCCCATATGCCTCCTACTACCGAAAACCCAGCAGGCTGCAGTGATCATAAGCCCATCTTGCTAAAATAGTACCAATTGTTCTCTCCAGTACTGTAATTCCGGCAAATACTGTTGCCCGGTTCCTCAGCAGTCAGCCGGAAGCCTCCGCTGATGCCTACTAGCGAACCCTAGAACCTGGGAAAATGAGCTTCTCGCCCGAGAGGGACTATAGCAATATATTTCTGCCCTATCCAGGATGCAGCTACACATCTGTTTGATTAGAGTCATCCTTGTAAGGCTGATTGGAAGTACTATGCAGTATGCCAAGCATCTATGATGTGGCTTACCGTTTGTAGGTTACATTATTAGTCATCGCTCGATCATATCTCGATACGACACTTGTCGTTACACGACACAATTAATATCTTCACCACCGGTTTGGCGGCTGCAGCCTTAAGTTACCATACGCATTTCTACGCGCTTAGATTTGGTCCAACAACCCCACTACCCGCAAAATCCAACCTTTACTTTCGCGGCTATAGATCTTAGCCTACCGTACTTCCGCAAGTAGGGCCACCATGAGATCCAATGACACCATCTGCAGCTAGATTTGCTCGGATCTGCAGTTCAGTTAGAGCTGCTGACAGCTGTTCTGCTCGCATCACTGGTATCATCGTGGAGTATAATACACAATTATGATAATGAGGACGAAGTGTTTCCTCTTTTTCCGGTATACTTTATATCGCCCGGCCTTTACAAACAAATACCAAATCTTTCTCTCCTCAAAGATAGCAACCTCTTGTGGGTGACACCCCATCGTCTCGTCTCAGAGTACAGTCATATGATGTTCTGCCACGTACTATTCTAGCCTCGCGGCCCTCACCTTGGTTGGCCGCCTCGTCAGAACCCGTACCCTCTGACATTCGGCTCCCTTGCCTGGTTTCCACCTTGTATTTTCTGACCACTGGCTAGATCTCAATTAATAAAAGTTGACATGGGTTGGTGGCGATGGCCGGTCTTCAATAATCCATCCCACCTGTATCAGTCTCTCAGATGCCCAGCGGAGAACTGCTGTATTTGTCATTCACTACCACGAGTCTACTAGGGCTAGGCTCCGATGCATCCTGTGGAAGAATCAGGCCAAAGTGCGTAATCGTGAAAGCAAGCGGTTGATTCCGCAGGAGGCAGGATAGCGCTATACTACCGGCAGTTAGTCAGAGCTAGTTCGTGTTGTTTATATAGTAGGCAAATAGGTTACCATAAGTAACTAGCAATATACCTGAAGATTTCCACCACTTAGTTCGCTCAACAAAACTAAAACTCATCAACCTCACTGTAGGACGTCAAACAATTCGTACTATATTCAACACTAGCTATCGCGACCTACCTCAAGCCTCTACTATGGCTAAGAACAGAAGAAGGGATAGGATAATGCGCTATATCCGATTCTCGCCGGGTACCCGAGCGGCGGATACCCGCAGGACGCCATCTCAAATATTAAGTTCAGGTGTCGCCAACATTCTGGTCCCAGCTGGCAAAGGAAACCCAAGAACCTTATCTGAAACAGCAAATACGCACGCTTCACTGTTGCAACACCCTGTAGCGTGGACATCAGGAGCAGACCTCAGCAATACCAACAAAGACCCCACAATCGGGCCGGGTTCGTTGGACCAGCGAGTGTCATTGCCAGCCACAATGACACCTTTCAATACTACTCGAACCGATGGAGGACACGGAGAACGAGCCGCATCTGTACCAGTTAATTCTACCTGTATCGAACCGCAATCTTTATGGATTAAGGCATCGCGCCACTTGTCCTCAGCGGAGAGCGCTATACTTGCACGATTCCACCCAAATGCAGATAACCAGGATATCATGGCAACATTAATGGGCATTCAAACGGAAATAGAACAAGCCATGGCTTCCAAGCGTGATAGGGCTTGGACTGTTACATGGAGGGGCGAAGATATAGTAGTACGTGATATCGCCATGAAGATCATGCAGTGGGTAGACAAGTTCAAGGAGATCGGCGATATCGCCGTCCAATACCATCCTGGACATGCTATACTGCCGTGGGCAGCATTCAGATTCCTTCTAAAGGTTGTATAACGGACAATGTTTCTTTAGATAGTGAGGGTTACTAACATTGAACAGATCTGCATTAACAGAGAAAACACGGTTCACACGATTCTTATCGGGTTAGAGAAATCTAGTAACCTTATCGCTCGGTGCGCCATTTATGAATCCGTCTACCTTAAAGAAGATGCCAATATATCAAGAAGCCTTGAGAAAGTGATGTTGAAGGTCTACACAGCAATATTGAAATACGTCGCAAAAGCTATCGAGGCTTCGAGAAGTAGGGACTCATGCAAGGTTTCGTAGTCTAAATAGTTGATACATCCTCAGATAATGCCCTGAAAGGTATATTCACAGTGGATGAGCTTCTCCATTATCTCGACAACATTGAGACCTGCGAGCGCATACTGGAATATGAAGCCAATGCCGCTGAAGCTAGTTGTATGAAATTCAGCTTTGTAATCAACTAAAATACCGAACTGACTTTATAGATTCGGCAAATAACAACGAGAAAATATTCAGTAAGCTTGATGGACATAGTAGTAGGTTTGAATTTTAGTGGCTAGTCAGGAATTAAATGTTAACTATTACATCAGCTGAGGTCAATTCACTCAGAAAGTTGCTGGAAGAATTGCGCGCAACATCGACACAATTAAGTAATAACCTTGCAAACGTCAATCAGATGCTGGAAGGTAAGATCATACAAAAGACGCAGAGTGCAACAGAGCTATAATTTTTAACTGACTTGTAACAGTTTCCAATAGATCCCAGATGCTTGAATGGATATCGACCATCCCGTACACCAGCCATCATAAGCGTATCAGCGAGCAGCGTCTGGAAGGCACAGCAGAGTGGCTACTTGCGAAGAAAGAGTACCAAGATTGGCTAGCATCGAGTTCATCGAAGCTACTTTTGCTCCGAGGTATTCGTAGGTCTCCTTGTAAACAGAGCTAAACACACGGCAGCTCAAGCCTCTTGACTTACTAACTTGTTGATACACAGCTGGATCTGGAAAAACGTACATGGCGTAAGTGGTTCACTACTTCTAGGACTGCTATGAGATTCTGACAGTAGATGACTTAGGTCTAAAGTTATTGATACATTAGACGAGGAGAGAGAAACACCCTCTACGAAGATGGCATATTTGTACTGCAACCGAGCTGAAGAGAATCGTCGCAATCCTGAAAGTATACTGAACACAATTGTTCAGCAGCTGGTGCAAATTGATGACAAGAGAGTCTTGAAACTAGTAGCCGACATTTACAAGGACCGCGAACAAAAAGGCCAAAGATCTTCCAGACTAACCTTACTAGAAACTCAGGGACTACTCATTGAAACCACAGATATCTACCATCAAACATTCATTTGCATTGATGCGTTGGATGAAATCGACCAAGGATTCCGTATTCAACTGCTGAAGTCACTGAAACTAGTGATTGAGAAATCGAAGAATCTAGTCAAAATCTTTGCTACATCTAGAAACGACCCAGACATTCTCAATCAGTTCAGCATGTTTCCTAGGATTGACGTACAGTCTGAGGATCATGCTAATGATATACGGAAATTCATAAATACGACGGTGGAGCGAGCCGTGGCTGATGGGCAGCTGCTTCACGGTAATGTTAGCGACCAGTTGCAGCATGAAATATGTGACGTCCTTGGCTTTCGATCGAAGGGAATGTGAGTTCGGCAATCTTCTTAATATAGACTGGTGTACCTGATGTTTGAATTCACACAGGTTCCAGCTTGCTGCGGTGCAAATTACCTACCTTTGCCAAATGCCCACCGAGTTCGATATTAGAACTAGCCTGAAGGATCTACCGGATACTCTGAGGAAAGCTTACAATGAAATATACCAATGCATACTGGCTCAGAAGAAGAGTGCACCACAGCTAGCCCTCAACGCCTTTCGTTGGGTTAAGTACTCTTATGAACCACTGGCATCAAAAACTCTTCTCGACGCAGTCAGTGCTCAAATTAGTATATCTGGAGAATACGTGCACGAAAGACTAATAGATACGGACACGATATTGAAAGTTTGCCAAAACTTGCTCATCTTTGACAAACGCCTGGACACTTTCCGGTTTGCACATCTCTCAGTGGAGGAGTTTCTGGAGGCTAAGATGGAAGAGGAAGGGCTCACTGAAGCCAGTTGTCATACCAATATCGCGAAGACCTGTCTTTCACTTTTATGCTCTCCAACCTATTTCGAGAAATACGAACAGGGTGTTGTTACTTGGGAGGGAGAGTACAGAAGTCGCCATCTATTACTTTACTCAGCAACGTTCTGGCCCTTGCATTTCTCACGCTACGAAGCGTTGCTCGAAATCGACTCCGGAGTGTTGGTGGAACTGTGGGAGAGATTTATATCACAGCCTAACTACCGGAAGTGGCTCGACTACCACCGCTCAACAATCAAGACCGAGGAGTGGACCTACGACCCGTTTTGGCAGCATCTGGATGTCTTTTCAGCAGAGCCAAAATCCGATAACCCTTTATTCTCGACTTGCATCTTTGGAATTGGTCGAAGGTTCAAAAATTTATTTGAGTTACGTCCCAAAATATTGGACAACTGCATGGAAAAGCTACTGTCCTACGCATGCCGATTTGGATATGTTGAGCTCGTTAAGTATCTATTGGAAAATGGCGCCGCTGTAACCGCTATACACGAAGATAAGTCGACGCCGCTACACATCGCATTACAAAACAGACATCAAGCGGTGGCGCGGCGGTTTCTGGACAATGACACCACAGTCTTCGCTACCAACATATACAAGTCAAAGCCGCTACAGGATGCTCTCCGGACAAGGCACAAGACGGTAGAACAACTGCTATTGGACAGGGATGCGAATATCTCTGCCACCACTTCGGTGGACTGGTCAACACCTCTACACCTTGCTTCAATGTCCGGAAATGAGGAGGTGGCACAGCTACTCCTGGACTACGGTGCCAATGTCTCAATCACCAATCACAAAGGATCGACCCCTCTGCACCTTGCTTCACTACAAGGAAACGAGGCTATGGGGCGGCTGCTTCTGGACAAGGGAGCCAATATTTCCGTCCCAAATAAATATGGGTCGATGCCGCTGCACCTTGCTGCAACACACGAAAACGAGGCCATGGCACGGCTACTCCTGGACAATGGTGCCAGCATGTCCACTGCCAACATGTACGGGGAGTTGCCAATTCATCTTGCTTCAACATTGGGAAACGAAGCAGTGGTACAACTACTCTTGGACAGGGGTGCTAACGTCTTCGCTGCTGACAACGACAAATCAACGCCTCTACACTATGCTTCAGCAAACGGACATGCGACGGTCGTACTGCTGCTCCTCGACAGGGACGCCGATGTCTCCGCTGCTGATAAGTTCGGGCGCACGCCACTGCATGTTGCTTCCGAGCGCGGATTCGAGGCGGTGACTCGGCTGCTCCTGGATAAGGGTGCTAATTTCTCCACTGGAGAGCACGAATTGACGCTGCATTAACTTTGTTTCACAATGTGGATCCGAGGCGACGTTGCTCCAGTAAGTGTAGCTGTCACCTTACCCGTCCCTAGCAACTGATAATTATATAGAGCAGGTCAGTGAGTCATCGAATCTTCTTATTTTTCAGCAGAGATTTACAATCCGTTACATATTAGTGGTTGAAATATGTCCAGTTCAAGTTCTTTTCAGTCGTTTTCGTACACATAACTTGACACCTGCAGTAAATATTATTCTCCAAGGGTACGATCAAAGAGGGGCTGGGGAGAATTAAGTGACTGGATACACGAAGTAGAATTGGGTGCTTGTGGTAGTCGGAATTCAATTGATGCGAATATCATATTAATGAACAATTTATGTATGTTCTCAGCGCGAAAGGATTCTTGTAGTCAGTGTCCCTAAGCGGCCAGGCCGGCCATAGCGGCGGCTTTCAAATGAGGGCCGGGCCGGGCCTGGCGGCTTTTCTTGGCAGACTAAGCCTAAACAGAATATTTTGTTCGAAAGATTCTCTGCTGCCTTTACTAAGAAAGTCTCCAAAGTACGAAACATAAACCATATCCAACTCAATCATCATAGCCCTGCCATTGCCGTATTCCATCCATCAACCAGACCATGGCTTATGCAGGCCGATGCAGCCTTTTTAAATCACGTGCAGGCCGGGCGGCTTCTGACCCAGGCCGGGCCGGGCCACCCTTAGCGCAGGCTTTCCGAATGGAGGCCGGGCCGGGCCGCTTAGGAACACTGCTTGTAGTTAAGTACCTGAAAATTTCGTGAATGTTGATGCTCTTCCTCCCAACACTGCCGTTGATGATTATTTGCACTATAATGTGGGTATACTGGCTTGTGAACAGTGGTCCTGCGAAATGAGAGTAGAAATCCTACCCACAAAAGCGATTATTGTAGTTACGTACCTGAAAATTTTGTGAATGTTGATGTTCTTCCTCCCAACACTGCTGCGAATGATTATTTGCACTGAAATCTGGCTATATTAACTTGTGAACGGTGGTCCAGCGACATGACAGTAGAATGCCTATTGGAATGTATTGCATATACAGGTTACAGTTGGAGACGGAGATGTCTTGTACAGTCGCAGACGGAGATGTCTTGTACAGTCGCAGACGGAGATGTCTTGTACGGCCGGAGACAGATATGTGTTGTATGGCCGAAGATAGTGATGTCATGTATGGCGGGAGACGGTGATGTCTTGTATGGCCGGAGATGCCTGATGCCTCTGGTACGAGGTGATGGCATTCAGCTGTACTGGTACGTTCATATATACACTGGACTTGTGGCCTTCTTATATTGAATCCATTTAAGCTTCTCTAGTATTACTATTTCAACAGGTTATGAGCCCGGCACCCGCTACAATCTTTACTCCAAAAATACTCTATTTATATCTTACTATTAAAAGCCTGAAAAACACTAACCTACTCACAACCATCCCTGCTTATCAGCCGCAACACCATCACAATTCATCACTCTACAGCATCACCTTTCTAACCTCCTCCACTCTAAAAACATGTCAAACGAATCATTCAAGACCTATTATGGCAATGTGCCCAAGCTGACTGAGGAAAACGATACTGTCTGGCAGCAAAAGATTAGCCAAGTCATCATCGCAAGGAAAGCCTACAATATGGTCACAGGTGTCGAACTCCTTCCTGTCGGCAACTCTGTCGCCCTAAGCCCTCTGCAAGAAACCTTGCATGCCCGAGCCAATAATACACTAGCACAAATATACCTAAGATGCTGTGATGAACTCCTTCCACTCATCGAGGATATTGACGATGACATGGAAATGTAGGAAGCAGTTTGGGACCGACTTGACAATTCATCATCAAAACTTGGCCGCACCCAAGTCCGGCGGAAGTTCACTGCCTCCGGACCATCGCCAGATGAAACAGTCACGCAGTGGGTTAGCAAAATCATTGCCTTCTGTAAGAAGCTAATTGGCACCACCGAAAGTATCACCCATGACGCCATGAACACACATATCCTCACTACCCTACCTAATTCATATGAATAGACCATACAAATCCTGGAGCTTTGCATCTGTGCTCCCACGGCACAGCTGTGTATGGATGCGATCCGCGAACATGCGGAGCAAACGACCCTAACCAAGGAAATCGGAGATACATCCACCGAAGTGGCCCTATACTCCCATCGCAGACATGGTGGTAGTGGCCCCGGCGGACAAGGTGGCGGACGCGGAGGTGGACGAGGGAACGGACGCCAGAAGCGTAAATGTACATAGTGCAAAATGAACAATGATTCCACTAACACATGCGGAACAGGAAAGGACGCTGGAAGCGATACGAATCACTCCAGGAATGACGAGGGGACATGCTACCACTGCTGTCTCAGAGGACCCTCTAAAGCGCACTGCATCCACTTCAAACATGGCTGGGGTCAATGCAACAAGGTCAACCAACTCACAGCATCTGCCTTGCTTGCTACAGCATGAGATCGTAACCTGATCTGACTAGCCGAAAATGCAACTACACTCACCGCAGCCTTTGCTCTATTGGAAATCTGCCCAACCCCGTGCATGAGTCTGCATGATCGCAAAGCGGCCAATAGGGCCTAGTCATTGTGTATACAGAGAGACCGCTAGAGGAGAGAGAACAATATCGCATTTGGACTTTCTGACAGCGCCCGCTACCATTTCCAACAGATTATTAGCCCTGACAGCACAGCACATGAGTCAGTCCAAGACTTACACCCCCATTCTTCCTTGTTTTTTCTACGGTTGACTCTAGAGATTCTGTTTGGAGCTTCCCACCAGGCCGGGAACGATACATCGAAGTGACTCATTCAAGTGCACTTCCGGTGTATTGTCATAGGTCTACTCCAGACTGTCAGTTCTGAGATTGATTCAATCTCGTTCGCTCCGACCACTAGAGAATCGGAGGTCCGTCTTCAATTTGGAAGTTCTTGCGGCATTTCTTCTCTCTTCTCCAAACTTCTTGTTTAGTTGTTAGTGGTGCTTCTAGCAGTGGTGCTAGTTGTTCAACCACCAGTGATGATGCTGTCGCCACTTTGATCACCACTGGATATCTACCGTCGTAAGGTGACTTCTGGCACGGAAATCACTCACGACTTAAAATAATCCTTTAGTTCCCGACACATTTCTTTTGATTAACTGGCTCTTGGCACACCGTTGGAACACATTCAGATCTGTCCTTTGAGCGAAGGATGTTGTACATAAGAACCTCGTTCCGCCTCCTCCCTTCTTTATAACCAACTGATTGTCACTTATTCTCATTCCATATTGATTCATCTATCTCCCCTTCGCTTTTACTATCACATCCCTCTATTACATCTCGCTCATGATGAGTTCTGATCACTCTGCTCTCGCTTCCATTGGCTTCATCAAGCCCCTCAGCTCTCATTCAGATTTCTGGAATTGGATACTTGCTGCCACCGACATCATTGCAGAGAAGGATTGGTTTGCACTGATCGAAGGCATACAAACTCGACCTGCTGCTACTAAGAATGACACTGGATCGCCACAAACTTCCTCTACTACATGTGGCTCCACCTCCACCTCCTTTGGTGCCTCCATCAATATGGAGCAGGATGAGAGTCTACAGGCATGGGACACGAAAGCCACTAAGGTCCACAGCCTTCTAGGAAGAACGCTCGATGCAAACTACAGAGAGATGTATTCAACAGGGAGTGATCCACTGACAGTGTGGAAGATGCTTCAGGAGCGGAACCAGGGGAAGGACAAGCAACAAATCTGGTTCCTCAGGAGTGAACAGTCGAAGGTAAAGTACCAGGGGGAGGATATGTCGGATTTTATCTCGAAATTGCAGAAGCTCCTCTACCAGCTTCTCAGTGCTGGGTGAACACCCTATGAGGACAATGACAGGATCTTCGTCTTGGTCAACACTCTAACAATGGAGTACCCCCCATTCAGAACGAGCATCACCAACAGTCAGTCTCTGACCTCCGAAGAGGAATCTTCCAGACTGATTCTGGAATATGAGAAGCTTGCTGGAGGGAAGGCAGTGTCCAGGAGTGGAGTTGCATTATACACTGAGAAATAGAAACCTTCGAGGGTGGCACACAGTCAGCATCGTGGGAACCGCACATCGACCCTTACAGCTACTGCCACGTCAAGGGTCACCGGGCGACGGACTGCAAGAAGAGGATTGCCAGGGTGGATCGAAGGGGCCAGGGCTCTGCCAATGTGAGGCAGGCTGTTGCTTGGATGGCCCATGTCAATGCACAGGATATTGCATACTCTCCTCCCACTCTGGATGGATGGATTGTTGATAGCTGTAATGGCAGTCATGATTAGGTTCTCGCCAATGGTACGAGACGTGTCCATGGTTGGGGAATTGCCAACCTCATATAGACGACTCGCGATCTCTCCGAGATCGCTAGTGATATTCTTACCTATCAACTATGCGATTAAAATACCACATCCATGTATGCAACCATGTCTTCTCATATACTGTCATATATGGCCATATACGGATATATGGCCTTACACTATTTTCTCTCTTAATCAATTCGATACGTTACCCTAACGGGATCTCGCGATTTCACCCCTTTCGACGCGTCGCCACACAATAACGCATTTTATCCCAAAACATGCCTCCAAAGATGTTTACCAGAACTCAATTGCGTGTCACTGACATCCATGAGAGTGATGACACTCTGCAGGCAGCGGCATCGACAGCCGAACACACTACACCAAAGGTCTTACTGTAGGGCGAGATTGACGATGACGGTGACGATGACCACTAAGATGACTTTGGAGGTCAAAGAAAGAAAGACAGCCCGATCAACAACGATAGTGGTGATCTACGTTCCCAAGTCACTGTTGTGGATCGTATAGATGTGGCCACTCAAAACCAGTTGATGTTGGAAATGCTGCCCGAAAATCACACTCACTGGAAAGCCGAACAGTGACTCGAAGGGGGGAGGATGGCGGCCGAACGGACACGAATGGCGGCTAAACGGGATCAAAGGGCTGCCAAACGCGCCCAAAGCATAGAACAAAGCGCCGTAGGCCCAAGACCGAAAATCTACAAGATTGTTGACCCCGTAAGGTTCTGTGGTGGTGCAATTGAGCTGAACTGATTTTTGGACGCGTTATGCGCAAATTTCAACTCCCACGGCCACCTATTCCCATGCAGTGGACCCAATGACGTCAAATACTCGATCTCTCTTCTGGACGCCTGGAGTACTGATCACAACCCGACATATGGACAGATGGCGGTGACAAACCCTTTGGAATGGACAGGCGACTGATATCCGGAATCTGACCCATGCTTACAGGACTTCGACCTCTTTTCACATGAGATGGCTAAGGTTTATGGAGACAAGGACCGACGATGCGTGGCGGTGATCACGATGATGCAGGGATACACACAACTTCAACCAGAATCGGTCAGAGCCTACGCGAATCGTTTGAAAGCTAATTGGAGACAGGCTGGCTGGAATCCACAGAAGCACAAAGAAGTTCTCTACGATATTGCCTGGGCAGGCCTTCGCCTCTGTCTCAAGAACAAAGTTGGACCGATGTGGCCTGCCTGCCGCAGATTTGACACCTTGGACGACTTCTTCCATATGGCCGCGGCCTTGCAAGTTACACATGTTGAAAACAAGAAGCCACAGCAGCAGCAACAACAGCAGCAACAACAGCAGCACAGACAGCCTACGAACTCATAATCCAATGGCGGCAAACGAAGCTATCGGCCCTCCATCTCCGAGCCAGCTGAAACCACCAGTGGCGGCAAATACGGCCAATCGGGATCAAACAGACACGGCAAATCAGGCGGCGGAGGACAATCATCAGTTTTACCACCAGCACTATGGGTCTCAATGGAAATCTTCGAAAGCCGACATACTACTGGCAAATGCCTCCAATGCGGATCTCATAACCATAGGGCGAGCTTGTGCCCTAAATACTCACCAGGAGGTAACCCACTGCACCAGGACCATACATTAGATCCAATCAGAGATGGAGGATACCAAATCAAACGACACAAGTCCTTTGACAATCAGCAACCAAAATACTCATACGCCTCTCTCGGCATCTGGTCCGATGGGAGAGGTTTGATGAGGCGGAATTGGGGTTGGAGAGGTTTGCAATGTAGACTTTGATGGAGATGATGGACAGCATACCACCGCATTGGATCACTTTGAAGTCAAGGGTGTTGTTTGAGAGCCCAAAATCTCTCATGTCAAGTCAGTACTTATGCGGCACATCCAGACCAGATACGTCCTATATTATTCATGAGGTGTTTATCAGAGATGGAAATGTGGAAATGCAACTCGTGCCAGCTCTCATTAATTGCGGCGTGACAAGCATCTTGATGTCACCGAGACTGCGAAAACGGCTTGGTCTAGTAGACAAACCAGCATACGTCACGACTCTAGGCCTCAATGGCCAAGCAATGACTCACGCGGGCGACTGTCGAAAAATGGCGTTCGGGGTTCAGTATATAGAGAAGTTATCACCTGTTCGAGAATCGGAGGTGATAGTTATGCCCATGCAGGCTTAAGACTTAGTTTTGGGATTGCCTTGGTTCGAGTCCAGGAATTCTGACGTCGATTGGCAACACAGTCGACTTTTGGCTCTGTCAACCCCAGCGGGAGCGTAAGCGGTGGCAGTAGGCCGGGTAGACCATCAGGAATTCCCCGGGAATGTACCGGGATCTACGGCTAGGGAGAAGGCATGTTCCGAAGCAGGCGGCAGTATCCCAGATATTCAAATACTCAGAGCAACTGCCTTTGACAATCTACTGGCCAGTGAGTAGGTCGTCGGGACATTGTTGCCAAGAGTGGCAGATTGTACAGGGCTGCTGGGAGCGAGCATGGATGGCATCACTGATGGTGGGTGAGATAGGGCCCAGGCGCTGGACGCGCGAGCAGAGAGCAGCAGCGGCAACAGTCAGAAAGAGGTTCCCAAGGGTATACTCATGTAAACGTTACCGGCTCGCCGAGATACGAAGGGAGTACTAGGCCGCAGGACTTGGCCCTATTGTGGCGAAGCATTTTGAATCTGCGCTCCTGGCTATTCCTTCTTACTGCTTCTTATCTACTATGAATTGAGAACCAACATGTGCAGATAGAGCCGGCACAACGACAAAGATGGTGCCTAGAGATGATGGAGGACATATCCTGGCTACATAGGGAGAATTCGTGGAGGTTTTCAGTAAAGATAAGGAGGAGACGATCCCGCCGCATCAGTCAACCGACTCTGCAATTGATCTGGAGACCGGCTATGACTTGCCATATGGGCGGATTCACAACCTATCGGAGTTCGAGTTAAGGATGTTAAAGGCTTACATCAGGGTATGCCTAGTCAACAGGTATATACAGCGATTATCATCACTGGCGGCAGCACCAATTTTCTTTGGCAAAGAGAAGGACGGAGGGTTAAAGCTTTTTGTGGACTACAGAGTGCTCAATCTGGCGATGGTAAAGAATCAGTATCCCCTTCAATTGATCTCAGAGATCCTTTACCGTATTGGGGAGGCCAGGATATGCATGAAACTGGACCTCCGCGATGCCTATAACCTCATCCAAATCAAGGAAGGCGACAAATACAGGATGGCTTCTCGATCGCATTACGGACAATTGCAGTACTGGGTCATCCCATTCGGCCTAACACATGCACTGGCTACGTTCGAGTCCTACATTGATGATTGCCTATGGCCATACATTGACGACTTCCTGGTATGCTACCTCAACCACATAATAATCCATTCGACAAACGAGGAGGGGCACGAGGAGCATGTACAGCAAGTGATGCAGCGACATAAGGAATTCGGCCTGTATTGCAAAGCCGAAAAGTGCTAGTTTGGAGTTTCGGAAGTTGGTGTTCTCGGGTTTGTTATCTCTCCTGAGGTAGTCGGCATGGAATCGGACCGGATCTCCACAATTGAGGACTGGCCGTCACCAATGTCAATTAGAGATGTTCAGGTGCTCCTCGCATTCACCAACTTTTACCGAAGGTTCATCCGGAAATTTGCCAAGGTGACTCTTCCACATACAGACCTACTAAAGAAGACAGATAAGGCTGGCGAGCCACCCAAAGGTAAACCTCGATGCCGGAAGTCAGAAAGCTGTGGCAAAGTCAAATGGAAATGGACGCTGCAAGCCGAATTGGCGTTCCTGAAACCGAAAGGTACAATCACCCAGGTAGCGATCCTCCAGCATTTCGATCAGGCCAAGCAGATAATTATCCAACCGGACGTGAGTGGATTCGCGATTGGGGGCATTCTTGATTAGTACGATGTTTCTGGGGTTCCGAGGCCACCCAATTTATACTGCCGGAAGTACTCTCCAGCCAAAAAGAATCCAAACACTTATAATCTGGAGGTATTGGGGATTGTGGAAACACTAAAACAGTGGCACCATTACCTCGAGGGCACCAATTACAAGGTCTTAATTCTGTGCTACCACAAGAATCTTGAATACTTCCAGATATTCAAAGTACTCTCCAGATGACAAGCCAGGTGGTCGGAAATTCTCTCGGCTTACGACATTCTCATTGAGGACCTGAAAGGCAACAAGAACCCGGCTGATGGACCATACAGACTGCCCGACTACGAGATCCGCTAGGAAAGGCTTGTTGCACAACAATTGGCAACCGCCCCAGTGGAACCATACGACGAGCTCATGCCAGTAATTATCACAGCCCAGGCTTCCCACCCTTTGGCTACCGACATCTCGGCGAATCTTATCCACTGCCAAATAATAGACGGCACAGATACCGCCAAAGAGGAGAGCTAATGGCAAGTTGTCGCGGTTTTCTCGACATACGAGGAGAGGATATATGTTCCAGTGACCGATTCTCTACGCGGAAAAGTGATACGTCTATTCCATGACAACCCTGAATCCGGTCATTTTGGAGCTCATAGGAATACTGAGCTTGTATCTGGGGATATCTACCGACCACCAATGGACTCGCGTGTACGTAAGTATATCAGCGGCTGTGAAGTATGACACCTTATCAAGACACCTCGGCGCACCCGGCATGGGATTAACATTCTCTTGGACACACCATCACGGCCATGGGAATGCGTCATGATGGACTTCGTAACTGACATGCCTGAGTCAACAGCATTGGGCTACACCGGGATTCTCATCATCGTGGACCGACTGACAAAAATGGCAATCTACTTACAGTGCTGACAGAATGTTGACTTGCCGGAATTGGCTCGGCTCGTTATTGAACACTTCATCTGCAAGCGAGGCGTCCTGGACAACATGATTACAGATTGTGGCACCCAGTTTCCAACCTGATTCTGGACCCAGGTATGTTCTCACTGGAGTACTGACAATCGGCTCTCGACAGCCTTCTATTTGGAAACGGACTAGCAGATAGAGAGTCCAAACCAGACAATGGAGCAATATCTCTGCGCGTTCTGCAATTACGAGCAATATAATTGGGTCAATATCTGGCTGCTAGCCGAATTCGTTTACAATAACGCAATACACACATCTCCGACGATGACACCATTCTGAGCGAATGACCACTACCATATGGTGATGCAGTTTAAGGCCCGGAAGCAACCATCTGGGCCTGAATTCGGTAATCCAAAAAGACATGTTTCGCAGCTGGGTTGGATGAGACTCACCAAACCCTCTGTAAGATGATACAGGAGGGGCAAGCCAATGAGACGTAATACGCCGGCGGCAAAGAGGATGTTTTCGAGATTGGAGATAAGGTCGGGCTTTCAATGCGGCACTTCCGAATGACAAGACCGTTAAAGAAGTTGGATTAGAAACGGACAAGACCATACACAGTATGTAAGTTCATCAATAACAATGCTTACAAATTAGACCTTCTGTGTACGATCCGGAAGCACCAAGTTTTGCATGTCTCTTTGCCCGAATGCTATACATCTTCTACCGCAGGGCAGCCGCCATCTGAACTGCACCCGACGGTCGTCAAAGACACTGAGGAACGGGAAATTGACCAGATCCTCGGCTCCAAGCGACACTACCGGAAGCTCCATTATCTTTTATAGTGGGGGGGTTACAGTTACATACGGACTGGCTCAAAATGTGCGGAGAATCTCGGGCATGCGCAGGAAATGGTCGACGAGTTTCACCAAGAACATCCGAGGGAGCCTCGACGATGATTGGAGTTGGAGGAGGGGAATTAGACGTTTTCACAGGCGTTTTACTTGGCCTACTTTCTTATGGATCTCGGCCCAGTCCAAATGGTGTTGGCATGGGTTTCCACCACCTCCGGTGACAGATCAAGTGGAGGTGTAGTTCTCCCGTGCACAGAATCGGCTGTGAGGCTGCTCATAAGGCACTGATCGGTTATTGGACTTACTAAGTCGTGCGGAGGCTGACGCATTGGTTTTGTTTCTTTTTGTGAGGGTTTCCCCTATTATATATACCTCTGTTGCAGCCCAGGGGGTCTGCTCCTAAAGGGGGGGATGATGTAATGACAGTCATGATTAGGTTGTCGCCAATGGCTGGAGACGTGTCCAGGGCCAGGTAACTGCCACCAGTATACAGATGACTCGCGTTCTCTCTCAGATCGCACGCGATAATCTTACGTATGAACTACTCTATTATATTACCACATCCACGTGTGCAACTGGATCTTCTCATATACTGTCATGCGCGGCCATATATGGACATACGGCCTTAAAATAGCGGAGCCTCACACCACATGATTATCCCGCAGGATTTCTTTATCACCTACTATCCTGACTCAACCACAGTCACTCTGGCCAACAACAGCATTGTGAAGGCTGCAGGTAGGGGAGATGTTGTGCGGCTCTCACCCTCTGGTGATATTACACTAAAAGATGTGCTCCATTTTCCAACACTTGGATTCAGCTCGCTTGTCTCTCTTCGCCTGATACACCACTCAGGGTTGCAGATTGCATTCAAACAGCCATGTTTGGGACCATCTAATGGAGATTTCGAGGGAGCTGATTATGTCATTCAGATTTTGCATCCTCCTGATGTCATAGCAACCGCAACACGGATTGGAGACTCATATGTGCTTCACACCAAGAGGAATCCGATTCTCCATGACGCTCTCCCCAAAGCCTCGGTCCACATCAGATCATCTTGCATACAGCATCCATCGAGGAAATCTGCTGATTCGCAGTTCCAATGGCATCTACGCCTTGGGCATATTGGATTCGAAGGAATCAAACAGCTGGCCAAGGACCCAGCTTCTGGTTTTATATTATCCTCCACAGCCATCGAGGCATGTACTGCATGTCTGCAGGGGAAGCAGACCTGACATCCATCATCCAAGCATGCTCAATGGGCCTCGAATACTCTCACTAAGGTTCACTCAGATCTCGGTGAACCAATGACTACTCAATTTTTGCGAGGGGCCGTTTATTATATCTGTTTCAGAGATGATGCGATTTCTTCGACGGAATTGGAACCCATCAAGAAGAAAAGTGATGCTTTTGCCGGCATCAAGAAGTACTTTGCGCGATGTGATGCCATGCATGGAGTGAAGATTAAGGAATTTCACTATGATCATAGTGGTGAGTTCACATCCCATGCGTTCGAGGAATTTGTGGCCGCCTCTGGATGCAAGCATGAGGTTTCTGCTGCCTCTTCCCAGGAGCTGAATGGAGTTGCAGAGAGGGTCAATTGGACGATTTTTGGGAGAGCAAAGGCAATGCTGTATGGGGCTCAACTTCATCTCTTTCTGTGGGCTGAAGCAGCAAGGACTGCTGTTTATATTATGAATCAAACTCCCACCAGGTCTCATACAAAGACCCCTTATGTCTTATGGACTTGGATGCCTGCCCAATTTCCAGTCCATCCACAGCCCTTTGGAGGCAAGATATGGCATCATGTTACAAAAGACCATCGAAGAAAGTGGGAGCCGAATGCTATAACAGGACAGCTTGTGGGCTATGAACGCAGAAATCAGTATAGGGTGTACTGCAACAATTTAATAATCAACACCAGGGATGTTGATTTTGTACCTCCAGCGCCAGTAGCATCGCTATATCCACCTGTGGAAGTCATCAAGGAAGATGAAGAAGAGGACTCAGAAGTTGCTTCGAAGCCATCGAACGCAGACGGACAGGCAGCTACACCACCACTGCCAGCAGACGAAACCAATGGTTGTCAGGGCAGTAAGGAAACTCTTGATTCAATTACAGTCAAAGCTCCAGCTCCAATGACAGCGGTTTATGATGAAGAAACCAGCACAGCTGTACTACTATCAAGAAGACAGAGCGCACGAAAGAATGCTGGCATATTCAGTACCCCACGGTTCGATGAACAACAGTCGCATTCACAAAGCACTCAGCAAACTGGCAGCAACAAGGGACACACTGCAGTCACACAGGCAACTACATCCATCGAAGAGCCTCAAACTTGGGAAGAGGCTATGGATTCCCCACAATGAAGTCAGTGGGAGCAGGCATGCCCGGAGGAACTGGCATCCATTTGGAAGAATAAATGCTGAACTAAAGTGCATCGCTACGAAACAGAGCATTGAAATATAACCAGATGCAGATGGGTCTTTAAGATCAGATATGGACAAAATAAGGAGGTCCAGCAGTACAAGGCACCACTGGTAGCAAAGGCATGTACACAGTCATATGGCATCGATTATTTGGAAACATTTTCCCCAGTCGTCAAATTTCAGATACTCCGCCATCTACTGGTTCTTCTAGTCTCAAAAGACTTTGAAATCCACCAGATGAATATTCAGACCACATTCCTTGGGCAGGATCTGAGCGGCGATGGGCAGTGCATATAGATGGAGCTGCCTCGAGGCATTTCAAGGGGGCCCCAGGAGCAAGTGGTCTTCCAACTTTACAAAACTTTGTATGGCTTAAACCAGTCATGGCATGTTCTCAACAAGGCATTGCGTGGATTCTTTTCACTCCATGGTCTGCAGCGAGGGGAAGCAGATCACTGTGTATACTTCAATGCCTCACGAACTCTCTTCCTTCTGGTTGATGTGGACGACCTTCTGTTGATTACAGATTTAGAAAGTGTCCAGTCTATGAAGAAGAAGTTGAATATTCGTTTCGAGATGTCAGATCTTGGTCCTCTCCACTACTTTCTAGGATTTGCAGTTACTGGAGATGAAAATGGACTCCATCTCTCACAGGAACGGTAAGCGGAGGAGATCCTTCGATGGTTTCAGTTCTCCTCCAGCCACCCATGCAGTACGCCTCTCAGTGCAGGTACGAAGGTCAGAAAGGAATCTTGCACTCTTTTCTCCTAAAACGATGCTACTATCCATCGAAGCATTGTTCTTTCGATCATGTACCTGATGCTTGGTACAAGGCCAGACCTATCATATGCAATAGGAGCAGTCTCCCAGTTTTTCAGCACTCTCAGCGTCAATCATCTTGCAGCCCTCCATCACATCCACAGGTGCATTCGAAGATCTGCACACCTGCAACTGCACCTAACGAGGTGTTCTGCTTTCGGAGTCATTCCCAAGACCAGTTTCTTAACATCGACCCAGCCCCCCAATCCAAAGATCACATGGGATACAGCGATCACTTGCCACAGTGACGGTCACTGGGCTGATTGTCTAAATTCGCGCCATAGCACTGGTGCTTACATCCATTGGGCTGATCAATCTCCAGTGCCCTGTTCAAGCAAGATAAAGGCCACTGTGGCCTTGTCCTGTACCGAAGCTGAGTATACGGCACACACTCAGCCTACTAAGGTAGAAATTTGCCTTCGCTTCCTCCTCAGTGAGACTCTGGATCGCCAGTACAAGAAGCTCCCTTCTATAGCCCTCTTTGCACATAATCAAGGATGCATTGCACTTGAACACAATCCCGAGTATCATGCTCGCACTCAGCATAATGATATTCAGCATGACTTCGTTATGTAAAAGGTTGATGGAGGAGAAGTATCTCTGGAGTATACTCACACTGGAGTAATGGTAGCAGAATGTCTTACAAAGGCTCTGCCTAGGGAGAAATTTGTGCAGCACCGTGCCAGTATGGGTATATATTAGTTTTGGCTGCAATTGTGTTTCTTTATCATGTTTGTTAAGTTGTGGTTGATTTTACTCATTGATGGGTGTTGACCGCGGGCGGTTGACACTGAAGTGACGTTGAGCAGGGTAATGGTTGCAGGGGTCACTGCATGGACCCGGGGCTGTCAGTGTTGTTTCTTTGTTTCTTTGCAAGTATTCAGCTTGATGCCGAGTCGGTCTCTTTTTGACTTGCACTTGGTCTTACATTTGTATTTAGTCTTTCTTTTTTACTTTCGTTGGTGTTCCCACTTTTACACTCCCTATCTTTGACTTATGTATGGGCGGGTTATTCACAGAGTGGGAGTAATGGAAATCCGTTCAACCCCAAGCCCTAGACTGTCTGATGGCAGAGTCGCCAAGGTGGCCTTGTCATTCTGTGTATAGAGAGACCCCTAGAGTGGAGAGAACCATATCGCTTTTGGACTTTCTCACAGCGCCCGCTACCATTTTCAACTCCCTCCAGCTGCGTGGGCCATCGACTCGGGATCATTTCACCATATGTGCAATGACTGCACGGGATTCAACTCAGTACAGAACCTTTGTCAGCCAATATTCATTGAACTCGGAGACGATAACAAAGTTGCAGTAAGCAACGATGGACTCGTTAACGTCTGATAGGGATACGAAGTCAATGCTCTCTACACACCTACATTTCGGCTCACGCTTCTCTTCAGCAATCAATTGGACACCGCCGTGTACACATTCAGATTTGGACACGGCAACTGCTCCATATCATCTCCATCAATCACCAGCACAGGCAATCATTTCAATATCCTCTATATCATATCCCCCGCAACTGCCTTCACTTCGACAGTACCATGCATGTCTCCGAAGTCCACATCAAGAAGGAGAAAGAAGAAGACACAAACAGCAGCATCGAGCGCACATACCATACCATCATCGAGTGCACATACTGCCAGACAATCAATGGGGCACTCCACCGAGCCTACTACAAGCCCACTCCACACCACGATACGAAGTGCAGACAGCATCGTCAGTCAATATCCATCTGCCACCGAATTCCCAAAACACACTCGGAAGCCTCTCACAATCTCGGAATCCCGACTCTGGCATCGCCCTCTAGGCCACATTAATCCTACAACCCTACGATCTCTAATTGATAGATATACAAAAGATGATTCAATGTGTACCGCATGCATCCAGGCCAAGCATAAGCAGAAAATCATCACAGTCAAGACCAAGCACACTACAAAGCCATTTGAACTCATACATTCAGATGTGTGTCAACCATTCTCCATGCTCAGTTCCGCCGGCTATCGCTACTATATCCTATTCATCGACGATTACACACGCCACACCTCTGTTTGGGTCTTTCCAAATAACAAGTTTAAAACATGCACTTCAACCTACCAATCATTTCAGGCTCGAGTTGACTCCATGGGATACTAAAGGGCCCAATTTCGGTGCGATCATGGCCACGGAGAATATCACGACATGCCCATCCGACTGGTGCTCGATGCTCACTGCACAACATAAAAACCATGTCCTCCCTACGCTCACCATAAGGATAGTGTTGCCGAACGCATGATCCAGACCATCACCGAGAAAGCGCCATCCATGATGATCGATTCCCAGGTGCCACTTGTCTCTTGGGGTGAGGCAGTCAATACTGCAGTCTATCTTCACCAGCGAACCTCAAACGAAGGCCTAACGAAAAGAGACGAATGCGACAGCTATCAAGTACCAAATCCAACTCTATACAAGATGCGGCAAGCATTTGGCAAGCCCTCTCACACCAAGGATGGGAATGAAATCTCGTACAAAGCTCCTTTCCACCACCTTCGGCGATTCGGCTGCTATGCCAGTTGGCTTATCCCCAAGCCGCAACGCCATGGAAAATCCAGCGCAAGTTCCAAGCAATGTATGATAGTCTGTTACATATACAATTCAACTACACATCGGAGCATATGGGACTCAGGATTCTGAATAGTGAGATCACAGTCGGACGTCATCTTCGACGAAGAGAGGAATGCCCACGCATTATACCTACACAGAGACCAAACAGACATTTTCAAGCTACCAGAACAGATGGAACATGTTGAAGAAATTGAAACAGGTAGAGATGGACTTCTCTATGATCACGCAGGAACCAGTCGCACTGGCGAAGACCACAGAATTAGTGATCATACCTGTACTGACGATGATACAGACCACAATCTGCCCGATAACCGTTGAAGTCTCACTACAACTACAGGTTTGAACTCACGTCCTCCTGATGAGAATGATATACCACTGGTGACCAGAGAAACCGTCTTCCACAATCGACATCTCCGCCAAGACAATGACATATCCCGCAGAATGGCGGCCATGACCAAACAATCATGCCAACGACAACGCACGAATCGCATCGCGCGAAGTTAGGTTGAGATCTCAGCAACTGCACTAATCATCATGGCCAAGGCTCTGGCATCGACATCCATCATCAGCGATCCATTCACATCTGCGGAGGCCATGGACGGCCCACAATGAGACCACTGGAAATGAGCAATGCAAAAAGAATGCTCCTCGATCCTGCTCAATAAGACATTCACAACCATCGACTCCCGGGAATCAAGGCAATTGCGAGTCAAGCCTATTGGTTACAACTGGGTGTACAAGACTAAGCACAATCTTGATGGCACCATACAATACAAAGCACGCTTAGTGTACAGACCTACACCCGTGTATGGCCACGTTGGAAGGTATATCAGAAGATACAGTTGCAACCATGGATATCAATATAGAAGGGTAGCATAAAGGTAAGAATGTAGATAGAGATTTAAGGCTCGTGGCGAGCCGACTATATAGAGTGTGTATTGCCTGGCCCTTGACACGTCACGAGCAGCCGTGCCATTTCATCATCCCCCTCATTAGGTGCAGATCCCCTGGCCAGCATAAACCAGTACAGGAATAGAAATGGAAAGGAAACACTAAAACAACCGTTCGACGTACTCAAACGTATGAACCTATAAGCCCCACAACTGATCAGTACCATATGGTAGCGATTCAGCGGATCCAGCGCACTGCGAAACCCTACCTCCAGTTGACTTATCTCAGGAACTGGTCAAAACCTTTACCGACGCCATTTGTACTGGGCCGAGATCCATACATGTAATGAAGTAAAGAGTAGAGAAGTGAAAGAAGGAACATCCAAAGTGACACTGTCCTCCATATCGCCACTGGCAGAATTTCCGGCATCATACCACCAAATATGGCACTTGTAGCCTGTATCAAATATAGATAATTTTTGAAATTGGACACAGCAATCTGGGTGAAATCCCCAATCATAATATGTGTCACGGCGCACATTGGTACAAGAATACTTAGGGATAATGGAGGGAGATTCCTGGTGGTGTCAAAGGAATTGTGCTACGGAAAGGCGGAGACGTTGGAAGACGCGGAGGAAGTAGCAAGAAGGTTGCGATATAATTTAGTAAGATAAAGAAGTGGTCTGAGGTGTTGCGACGTCGGATGAGGTGGCGTGGTTGTTACGATAAGGAATGATGGAGTGGTGTGTAAGATCATGGGATGAGATTCGGATGGTACATCGGAGCATGAGGAATGGTTGGAGGGTGGCGGACGGATTGTATATAAAGAGAGTGTTGTTGGTGTTGGAGGATTTCCTTTTCTTCTCTCTTTACTCGTTCTCTTGTATAGCAACGCAAGTTACGACTTTGAAATAGTTTCGACTCTTGTCTTGTCTTGATTTCCTCGAAACGAACCTCGAGCCCCTTACCCAGCTTTTAGTATAACATTAGTGTTACCAATATCACCTACGCCCGACCCCGCCCGTTACACTAGACCGAGTCTTACAACATCGTACCTGATATTGAATGTGCCTACATCCCTCGACTGGGTGTAAGTATTGTTCCGAACCTTGTTCTGTTTCCTGTTGGGTTTACCTAGCATCGAACCATCGTTGGATTCACGTTTGCGACGATTGCGTCGACGAATTATTACGACTTACCGGATTTGATATCCGACAGTACCCTCATCGATCACCATATTCGAATGCACCAGTACGACAATAAGTGCACTTCTCGAACAAATTGGTTTGATCTCGCAGGAATCCCTTGTCTTGTTTTTGAACCCGAACCACTGAACGCTTTTGAGAGTATCGAAGAAATACTCGCAGCATCTTTCGAGGAAGAACCCCTCGAAGCTTATTTTTGGGAACAGTCAGCTGTCCCCTCTCCTTGGAATACTTATTGGACAGACGCGGCCAGGGAAGGCGGCGGACTTGATATTAACGATCCAGTGTTTGGACCACACTGGACTCGGTATTCAGGAGCACACTCCTGGTTTCCTTGTGATCCCGAAGAACCGTGCGATTGCGAAGGCCATAATTGCGCCGGAACTCATTCGACAATCGGACACGCAGCAGCAGCAGCAACAACAGCAAAGTCCCTTAGGATTCCGCTGATTGTTATCGTACCTCCGACCCCGACCCCCTCCGAGCTCGACGCATATAACTGGCACTGGTAGATGTGCTTAGTTCGTTGCAATGTCAAGTTCAACAGAACCCCGAGCAGCCCTGGTGTCCGTCGAGGACCAGGGCACCATCATGGCACTCATCGACGTCGACAAGGACAACACCGGACACGAGCAGTTGCGAGAGGCATTCGCACAGACACAGGAGGTATTGATGCGGGTAGCACAATACTCCCAACCAATTCGAGAGGTGCAGATGGTCTGCGACCACCCCCAACAGATCATCGACCTACAGCGACAGATCACAGACCTGCAAACGAGGCAGTTCCTGCCCCCACAGTGCGATCATACCGAGCTGGAACGACAGATACAGACTCTGAGGAACGAACGGGACGAAGCCCTGAGGAGGCCAGCTGCCCCTGGAACCAACGAGGACCTGCGACAGGACCTGGAGGATATGACCTGGGACGCACGGCAATCTGGAGAGGAAGTCCGCGGTTTGAGGACTCAGTTAGCGAATGCCTTGATGTTAGCAGCAAGGACGGCACCAGCTGCTCCCCAGACCCCGGAGGACAAAGGCCAGAAATTTCCGGACTCCCCGGACTTTTCAGGGTCGGATCGAACTCAGTTGAGAGGCTGGATTGCTCAACTTCGGATGGTTATACGACACAAACCCGCCAGCTTTCCCGACGAACAATCGAAGATGCGGTACGCATTCAACCGCCTGAGGGGAATAGCCTTAGGCCAGATTTTGCCACACGTCCAGGAGGACGGAACGATAGGGCTGGAAGACCTACCAGCTTTTGTACAACTCCTGGAAGCAGCTTTTGGGGACCCCGACCGAGTAGCCACCGCGGAACGAAAAATGCGGGAAATTAAACAAAAGAACCGTGAGTTCTCTCAGTACTACGCTGAGTTCCAAGTTATTGCCGCCGATCTGGATTGGAATCCCTCGGCCCTGAGGAATGCTCTAAGGATGGGGTTGTCTGAAGAGATGAAAGACTCCTTCACCTATAGCGATTCCGAGGAAGAACATGTTGGCCATGTTAAATGGATCATGCAACGGTTGCTAGAGGCCGGGCTGTATTTGAAGCCAGAAAAATGCGAGTTTCATAAGGAAACAGTAAAGTATTTGGGATTGATTATATCAACAAAAGGGATTTCTATGGATGAGGATAAGGTCGAAACCGTACGGAATTGGAGTAAGGAAAAGAAGACGGAAAACGGACGGTGAAATAACCTCTTCGAAGTACAACAATTCCTGGGATTTTGCAATTATTATCGACGGTTCATCCATAAGTATTCTGAGAAAGCAGAACCACTAACGAGACTTACGAAAAAATATGAACCGTTTGTATGGGAGTCAGAACAACAGCTCGCTTTTGAAACGATGGTAACCGCGTTTACGACAGCACCGGTACTTCGACATTTCGATCACGAGAGAGAGGTAATCATTGAAACTGATGCTTCCGATTATGTGTCCGCAGGAGTATTGTCACAACGAGATGACGAAGGAGTGTTACATCCTGTAGCATATTACCCAAAGAAACATTCACCGGCAGAGTGCAATTACGATATCTACGATAAGGAGTTAATGGCGATTATTAAGGCACTTGAAGAATGGAGACCTGAGTGTGAAGGTGCTGCATACCCTCTACAGCTGATAACTGATCATAAGAATCTCGAATATTTTATGACAAAGAAACTCCTGAATCGACGACAGGCACGATGGTCCGAATTTCTGACGCGGTTTGACTATGAGATTGTTTACCGACCAGGGAAATCGAATGGAAAGGCTGATACTTTAACGAGGAGGCCGGGAGACCTCCCTGAGGGGGGGGATGAAAGATTGAAAAATATGGAACAAGTGGTTTTAAAACCACATAATCTCCCGGAACAATTGAGGATATCGGCCAACGAGATACCCGGACAGGAAGTTCCCTTGATATCCGATTTGTTTGCTCAAGCTTATAGGGATGATCCGCTGCATAATAAAATATTAAAAGCTATAAAGCAGAAAGACAGCCTGAAGGAGATTACGGTAGCAGAATGTACAGAACAGGAGGGCCAAGTATGGTACAGAGGAAAACGTTACGTTCCGGAGGGAGATCAGTTACGGTTGAGATTGATACAGGAACATCACGATACTGCGTTGGCAGGACATCCAGGACAAGCAAAAACTTTCGACCTTCTGGATAGGAAGTACTATTGGAAGGATATGCGAAAACAGGTGGACCAGTATGTACGGAATTGCCATACCTGCCAACGATCGAGGACCTCGAGGCATGCAACGTTTGGAGTTCTTCGTCCACTTTCGGTGCCAGAAAAACCATGGGAAGATATTTCAATGGATTTTGTGGTAGGGTTACCTGAGTGTGAGGGGTTCGATGCAGTTTGGGTAGTGGTGGATCGACTTTCGAAAATGCGCCATTTTATCCCATGCCACACGACAATAGATGCGGTGGGATTAGCTAAGATGTTCCTTCGAGAAGTCGTGCGCCTTCACGGCTTGCCTAAATCCATCGTTTCGGACAGAGGACCTAAGTTTGCTTCGACCTTCTGTGGACAGATATGCAGCCGGTTAGGAATAGATCGACGGATGTCCACAGCATTTCATCCACAGACAGACGGACAAACTGAACGAATGAATGCGGGAATGGAACAGTACCTCCGTGTATTCGTTAATTATCAACAGGATGATTGGGTGCATTGGTTACCCCTTGCTGAGTTTGCTGCTAATAATGGAGTATCCGAGTCAACTAAGTGTACCCCCTTTTTTGCAGTTCAAGGCGTGGATCCACGGATGTCATTCGCTGGAGAATCTACACAGGAACGGGATCAACGACGCTGGGAGGCAGATCATGTTCAAACCACGATGCAACAGATTCACGAACATCTGAGGGTGGAGATGAGGCGGAGCCAAGCAGTACAGGAAGAAGGCGCAAATAGAGGACGTATCCCGGGACCTAATATTCAGGTCGGATCTAAGGTATGGTTGGACGCACGAAATGTACGAACTATTCGCCCGACTCGAAAATTAGATTGGAAACGCTTGGGACCCTTTCGAGTACAAAAGCAGGTATCCCCTTATGCTTATGAATTGGAGCTACCTGCATCAATACGGATTCATCGGGTACAACCAGTTTCACTTTTAGACCCAGTGGTTGAAGATCCGTTAGATGGGCAGGTGGTGCTGCCTCCCCCTCCTGTTGAAGTCGATGGCGAAGAAGAGTACCAGGTAGCCGGAGTCGAAGATAGCCGAATGTATCGGAGTCAGTTACAGTACCTTGTTCGATGGACGGGTTATGATTCTCTCACTTGGGAACCAGCGAAGTTTGTTGATGGGCTACAAGCAGTGGAGGAGTTCCATCGACGATATCCCGGGAAGCCTGGACCGTTGGAGAATGCTCTCGGAGGACCTCGAGCCTAAGGGGGGGATACTGTCACGGCGCAGATTGGTACAAGAATACTTAGGGATAATGGAGGGAGATTCCTGGTGGTGTCAAAGGAATTGTGCTACGGAAAGGCGGAGACGTTGGAAGACGCGGAGGAAGTAGCAAGAAGTTTGCGATATAATTTAGTAAGATAAAGAAGTGGTCTGAGGTGTTGCGACGTCGGATGAGGTGGCGTGGTTGTTACGATAAGGAATGATGGAGTGGTGTGTAAGATCATGGGATGAGATTCGGATGGTACATCGGAGCATGAGGAATGGTTGGAGGGTGGCGGACGGATTGTATATAAAGAGAGTGTTGTTGGTGTTGGAGGATTTCCTTTTCTTCTCTCTTTACTCGTTCTCTTGTATAGCAACGCAAGTTACGACTTTGAAATAGTTTCGACTCTTGTCTTGTCTTGATTTCCTCGAAACGAACCTCGAGCCCCTTACCCAGCTTTTAGTATAACATTAGTGTTACCAATATCACCTACGCCCGACCCCGCCCGTTACAATATGAGCCTCATCTTTACTCGGCTGCATCGATAGTGGATTCTGCTCGCTGGTGTTCATCATCGCCGTCGCCTGCACCATCGCCATCACCATCAGCAATTGCATCGGTATGTCTAACTTGTAAGCATTCCAGTACCCGATCATCCTCACCATACTTTCAAGTGCACCGCAAGTTTTCCCAATACCTCGTGTAGAGCTCTGTAGCCCAACCTTGCTATCTGACATCCTCTTTTGCAGCCGGCGGCTCTTACACTGTGCCCATCAGTTGTTATATTCATTCTCCTTCAGCATTGGCCACACAGGCATATAGGCCTCCAGTATGGTCGTTTTGGTAAGCCATTTGGTAAACATCCCAGTCGGTGCCTACAGTCGGTAGTGCTCCCGATTCTCCTGTTATTCAATCCCGATGTGAAGTTATTCGGCTATGGTCTTGATCGCTGTGCTCAGTCATCATCCCTCCATAGTTGTCTCAACTGTCTATCATGATGCCATTCGGTGACTGTCTCTTGTGATGCCGTTTGGGAGACTATTGGGTATGTTCCGAGATCATTTTGGGTCTTGGTCGTAAATGCTTCGGTAGAACTATTTGCACTCGTTTGGCATAGATCCAACTTGCATGGTCTTCTCACCATCTCTCGGGTGCGCTTGCAGTCGCACTGGTCATCCTCCTAGTCAGTGCACTTGTAGATACACTTAACAGCTGCCCTGTGCTCGGTGCACTTATCATCTCCAATTGCTCACCGGCATTTCTCCGGGTGTGCTTTCCGCTCCTTCTGCAGATGTGCTTGCTGTGACTTGTCTGGGTATCGATATCATCGTTTTCTGAATTAGCCTGCCGCTTACTCTCGAGGTGCACTGTTCACTCTTCTTTACGTACGCTTGTTGACACTGCTGGTGACCTCTGCCAGTAAGTGCGCTCCAAGGTGCTTTCTCCCAGGTCATCCGGTACAGTGATTGCTTGCGGTGGGGGATTCATTATCGATTCCGGTACGGACATTCCGCTTTTGTTCTTCGTATCACCGCCTACTACTCATCCATTATGCCGTCCTCGGGTTCCATATCGGTTGGTTAGGCTTCATTGCATGCGGCTTCTTGATTCATCGGTAGGTGCGTTTGCCATCACTTCCTTGCGTGCACTGTTCACCGCTTCTAGCCTTCTCAATTGGTAAATGCTGTTCACCGTGTTTCGGTCCTGCATGTCTGGTACTGTAATCGTTCGATGTAGGGGTTGTTACGATTTGAGCACTGCCATCCCCCTGATTAATGCTTGTTGCACCGCTGACGATTCATCTCCTATGGCATCGAGGTGTGTGGTATCGGCATTGTAGCGGTGTCTTGGGATCAAATTCTGGATTGTATTTGGCATTGGAAACTGTGCTTGTAGCTGTATAATTCGATATCTCGGAATAGTGCTGGGTATCATACTCCGTGGAGTCACGCCGCCGGTACATCGTATAAATGCATATCTGCGTTGACTAGAAAAATTGTTGTTCAAAATCAAAGTCGTAATCGTGTGCATGGTATAACTTCCCATAACAACAATATCTTCATTACAAAGAAAGGGGATTGATTGTCATCTCTGTCCTGAGATCCATCTCCTGGCCTCCACCTTGGTCATCCATCCACATCCGATTGGGATCCATATCAGGTAGCGATTCAACACCAGATAGGATCCATCTCTTGTTGACCATCTCCGGTCGCAATCCATTTTATCCTGCAATCCATCTCTAGCAGTAATATCTCTGTGGCGACAATCCATCTCTGGCTGCAATCTCTCTACCGCTGTGATCAAGTTGGTTCCAACGATTCCTTTCCACCATGCGCATAATTGCACTCGTATGGGCCACCGCATTCCGTGACATTTTCTATACCATTAGAAGCTATCCAAAGGTCATTTTTACTGACCTCCTTAATATCCGTCTTCCATTGATTCTTCATCGCACTCCCATAATCCATCCGGTGGCATATCGACTATCATTAGAAAATACCCACTCATCGATCCGTCCATCTGACATGTGATCTTTTAAGTCCAAATCCGAATCCATGATCCAGCTCTTGAGCACATGATCTTTATCCACGCAATGGCATGAATTGTGCTCGACCCAACTCAAATCAACTGAACATTACCCTCAATAGTATTCCGATTGTATAGCAATTTTTAGCCGGATTGCAAGTCAATTGAATGGTGAATTGACCGATGCTGCCCATCTGTCTCCGGCTCATTGGTGAAAACCTCCATGAATTCCCCGTATACAGCCCGGATATGTCCTCCATCGCCTGGACGCACCATCGTTGTTGTTGTCCATGCTCCATCAGCCAACCTTAGTTCTCAATTAGTAGCACATATGGAGCGGTATTAAGGAATATCCAGAAGCCCGGATTTGAAATGGTTCACCACAATATGACCAAGCCCCGCAAACAATTACTCCGTTCGTGTCTCGGCATGCCGACACAGTTCACATGAGTGTACCCTTGGTAACATTTTCTAGCCGTTGCAGCTGCTCTTCCCCCATGCAGTGCCTGGTCCCAATCTCACCACTTGAGATGCTTTCCACTGTCCCTCCTAGCAGCCCTATATGAACTCCCACTCTTAAGATGAACGTCCGAACGACCTGCTCACTGGCCTGTACAGAGTCACAGGTAGTGGCCCCAAGTTTTTGAATATCCAGAAAACCACCGCCTGATTCGAAACACGCCTCCTCCCTAGTAGTGATTCAGCTACTTTCCCAGGGCATATCTGATGGCCTGCGCAGTCCACTGCCACCGCTTCCGCTCACCCTGGAGTTACAGTGCCAAAGACCGAATGCTCAAAATGTCGACCCTATGATTCTTGGAGTTGTACTAAGACGATCGAAACTAAGTCTGCAGCTCACACAATGCATCCACTGCCGCTGCCATGAATTTGTACAAATACAAGTGACCAGCAAATCACATACTTATCACGCCCGATTGGGACTGTCTGACAACAAAATGAAGAGCTGGCCTCACCCAGTTGGGACAGTCTGACATGCAAATAATGTGCATTCCCACCTTGGGATACAACACATCAATTGAATCTCCACGCCTTGAATACATGCTGAATCCGCTGGTCTTCTCCGAGTGCCCAGACGGTCCGTCCTGCAGTAGCCCTGTGGATCCTTAGAATCCCGGCTACGAAGTAAAATCATCTCCATTGCAATCCTAGCAACCCTTTTTGTATGGGCACATCCAGATTCGCTCGTTGGCATATGTTGAGGTAATTGAATCAAGTTGATGGAGATGGCTCTCACTCCTCGCAAAGGTCAGATTCAGTCGTCCAATCAGATGACGAAGGTGATACTTGCCCATGGTAATTGTGAGTTGTATCTGCTAGCCACTTTAGAATATTCGGGGTTGTAATACTTCCCATTCAGAGCGGAGGCATGATCTGCGATCGCTGCTCCACTCTCTGGAACTGTGTCCATTAATCCATATATAGCCTTGGGAGACTTCCGTAGACGCTGCTGTAAACACCCAATATCATCTGTAATGTAGATACTTTTGTTGAGTCTTGCAGAAGGTAATTGCGATTGGAACTGCCATTGGTAGCATTGCTAGATGTGAATCGTGGGTATCACTGATATCCGCCTTCGCAGCTTCCATAATGAAGATGACTCGATTGAGTCTTGTAGGGGGCAATCACACTTCCAACAGCCATCGGTGATGTGGATCAATCTGAATCGCGGTTATTCCATATACCTGCTCTGACCCTCGCTAGGTGCACAACTTGTGAGAAGTTACTCACTATCATCAATTGGCAATCAATAGCGAACTGACGTAGAACTAACTTCCGCATTGCCGGTGACGTGACTCTCATTAGCCTATGAACTATTGAATCGTCCCTGTAATCGTCAATTGACTCAATTGGAAGGTAACTTATCAAATAACATTGATGGCACAATTGATAGCTTTGGAGTTCTCGTATGAATCCGTTGACATGAACTTTGATTGACTTGGGCATTGACGCGTCTTCTGGCCTGCAGGCATCTGGAATCAACTCGGAATTCTCTCTAGCGCTGTTAAGCTCTATTGGATTGACTAATTTAGACACATCCCTTGTGGAATCAGTGCTCCCAAATCTGTATGATACATCGAGTATAGACTACGTGTTGTGAAATGACAGAAAGATGTAATTCATGAAATCCCGTATGTGAAACGTATCTGAAATTAAAGAGTGATAGTAGTGTAAAGGCATACGCCCATGTATGACTTCGTAGGGAGGTATATCAGTAGATACAGTAGCAAACGTAGATGTCAATATAGTTGAGTAGTATAAAGTTAAGATTATTGCTGCAGATCTAAGGCTCGTGGCAAGCCGCCTATATAAAGTGGATATTACCCGGCCCTGGACACGTCACGTGCAGCCGTGGCATTACACCTAGTAATTGGAGCCTATAAACAAACAGACTTCGGAGAAACCTATACCACTGTCGGGAAACTCACCACTTTTCGAGATCTCATCTCCCTGGTCAGAAACCCTCGCTGGATCATTGCTCGTTTGGACTTGGTCACTGCTTTTGTCGATCTCAAGGTCGATGACAATGATATCTATCTGACCCTGCCCAGAGACTCGCTCGAAGGACTCAACACACCCACGATCATTGTCCGACTACAGAAGGCACTTAACGGTCTCAAACAAGCACCACAACGTTGGCACAACAATATTAGCACCTTCTTTCTCTCTCTCAAATTCGCACAGTCCCATGCCAACCCCAACCTCTATCTCCACAGCGACGGTATTTAGACGCTTTGGGATGTCGACGACATCTCAATGTAGTAACCAAAAGACGCTACCAAAGCTGTAATCCAATTTAGGACCAGGCTGTGGGAAAAGTACAAAGTCACCAATCTCGGTCTGGCACACCAATTCCTCAGGATTAAAATCTACTGCATGGAAAACAGTACCAGCATCACTCTTGGCCAGATGGGTTTTATCACCACGATTCTCACACGGTTCAACATGCACAATGCCCAAAATGTATCAACTCCAATGGATCCTAATGTAATGCTTGATCTGGCCTAGGATTGGGTCAAGCAAGAACTAGAAGATCTCACAGGCTACCAGGCAATCGTCAACTCATTGATGTATACAGCACTCGCAACTCAGCTCGATATGTCATTCGCAGTCACTGCACTTTGCCAATACATCACTCACCCTTTCACCAGCCATCTCACCGCAGCGAGAAGAGTCCTCTAGTATTTCAAATCCACAGCCATCGTTCGACTGCACTTCAACAGCAGCAGCAGCACTACCAATCAACTCATTTCATGAACTCTGATTGGGCCAATGATTGTGCTGACCACAAATCTCAAGCAGGTCATGTATTCCTTCTCAGCAACAGAGCTGTCTCATGGCCTTCGCGAAAACATGATCCCATCGCTATGTCAACGCTCGGAGCCGAATACATCGCCTGGTGCGAGGGCTCACAAGAAGCGAAATGGCTGCTCCAGCTCCTCGAAGATATACACGGCAAAGACACATCACTGCTGCCGATCAATTGCAACAACCAGGGCGCACCTAGTCACATCACAACTGGAATCATAAAAGCTCGAAGGAAGCATATCGATGATTGCTATCACAATTGTCGCAACCTCCATGCCCCCACGATAGTTGACTACTCTAACGTGCATACACACGAGAATATGGCAGATATACTAACTAATGCCATGACAAAGGATATGCACGAGAAACTCACAAAGGCAATGGGGCTATGGTAATAGAGGTCGATTTCAGGTTGTTTCACTTTTCTTTTGGGCACACAGATTTCTTTGTTTCTCAATGGATGGCCATTCACAGGCTACAGCAGTACTCTTTCCCTGCTCACTCTCGCAGGGTTTTCAGGAGGCTGTTATAAGAATAACTTTGTTTTATTCTGTTCATTTTGCTTTGTTTCTTGCACTACGGTGTATAACAAGAGGAGGGAGTATTGGATATACAGGTTACAGTCGGAGACGGAGATGTCTTGTACAGTTGGTGACGGAGATGTCGTGTATGGCCGGAGATGGTGATATCTTGTATGGCCAGAGATGGTGATGTCTTGTATGGCCGAAGACGGTGATGACTCGAATGGCCGGAGATGACTGTTGACTCTGGTACGAGCTGATGGCATTCAGCCATACTGGTACGTTCATATATTTACTGGCCTTGTGGCCCTCTTAGATAGAATCCAATTAAGCTTCTCTAGTATCACTATTTCAACAGAATGGATGGGGTAGGAGTAACTATGTCGGCAGCTTGACACTACATACAGGGATATTGTATCCCGAGCATCGTACAGACACATCGCTGCTTTAAGCTGAAGATATCATATTAGGCGTATAATTCGCGGCTGGACTTGAACGGGTCTTGCATTATTCACATGAACCATGAATGTGTCTTTTATTCCGTCGGCTGGAGAGACAATAATATTCACCGAAACACTCGCCGGACGTAGACGATAGCGGGCAAAATGAGCGTTATAGATTCCAACGCTTGGGATTTGAGCACCTGGCGTTTACAGCGCCATGAATTACGCAGGTATGCAGGTTGCAGATCCTTGTCTAGGGATGGAGCGAAGAATTAAGATTTTAAATCTCCGTCAGCCCGAACGCCACTATCCCTGCCAACTAGCATGTCGGCTCAAACCGTTGATTTAGCGTCTCGCGTATTCTCCTAAGTTACGGGAAATCCCAAAGTTTTTTGTCTGATAGTCGGCTGCTCCTGATCATGAGCAAGGGCGGTAATGTCTCCTTGGGGGCAAAGGATAAGTGTACACAGCGACAACTTGCTTCAGAACACGAGCACACAGCGGTGGCAATGCTTTAGTATCCTAACGTCTACCGGGCAAACAGCGAAAGGTACTGAGATAGGCTAATATCTACAGAATAGAATTCGAAGTACTAAAAGCAAGAGGATAATGAGCTCTAATGCCTGTCAAAATATCGTCATACAAGTTTCAGAATATATACTGATTGTATTTGTATCGCTGTCAGAGCTAATGTCTATAGAACTCTTCTCTTGCCAAAGATTGAGTCTCATAATATACACATGAATATAAGTCAGTATCGGTGACCACTGTTACAGATCAATAACCCAACAGAGTAGCACCACTAGGGGGCTAATCCTCTATATGGTGCTATATGGGGTGCTGCACACCTGGCCTACAACTCCTAAATGAGGTGTACAGAGGCCATCCGCTCCCACCAAACATTGAGCAAGATCTACATACATTCACATCCATCAATGTAGAGGGCTATATGTGCTCATATGGCTCTCCAACCGAATCTTGAAAATGTATAGCACCCACGGTACCAAGTCTTGGCGAAAAACGAACACAAGAAACAGCGAAAGAACTCAACAACCACGATAGTGATTGACAAGCAGACACCGGCATTCGACCTCTAACAGCGAATAGACCCCGGAATGGCACTTCCGGCACCTCTGGACCATCGGTGGAGGCTGCAGCCCTTATTGATTGAGTCACCGCCATATCACTTCACACTATCTCCCTGGCGCTTCCCCTTTCATGTATGACTGTTGGTTCTTCTGCCTGGGCGTGCAATATGCCAATATTGTCTCCAAATTCCTGGTAATCAAAGGGTTCTGAGTCCGCTGGGCGCGGCGCTTAAGGTTGCCAAACTGACAGTTATGGGTGTCTGCGTAGTGATAAGAAACCGAGCATTGAAATTTATTCGGTAACGCGCACCGAGTACCTGATTAGCCTTGTTGCATGTGCGTGAGAAGTTTTCTTGACTTGCCTGGTAGGATTAAATCTCCACGTTTGGGGCAATGATCGCCGGGTGGCAAAGCCGGTGATTGGCTAGCCGGACTTCTGATTGAATGATGTTAGAGCACTACACTCTGGGCACTTCTGCATAGAGGCCAGCAGTGTGTAAAGTAGATGTGCAGTCAGCACCGACATGCTTTTGATATCACTCGCTGACCACACTGTCCCCAGTATGGTGGGATCGCGGCTGGAACCGAATTTAAGAAAACCGATACTGTAGGAGATAGTGGCTGTAGAGAACATGTCAGTGCGCCGGTCTTGAATTCAAATCCGGAGTGCACCTTTGGCTGGGAGTCCTTTTTTATGGCAAATTACTTTATATTATTGTAAACATACATATCTTGCGCCTCGAAGCATTCTCATTGGCAGGAATTGTTGTCCGTGTGGCTGTGCCTCAATCTCATTAGTCAGAATTATTCAGTATGTAGTCGGTTACTGTCGCAACACCATCGTTTCATTTTTGGACTCGCGCGTCATTGCCACGTGACGTTTCGTTGCCACAAGAGAGTGTGAGAGGTGAAAGAGAGGCAGAATACAGAACCGGTGTATAGCGCCCGCACGTGTATGAGTCGCCGTAGGTTGTTGCTAGAAGCCCTAGGGCTCATGGTCGTGACCCGCTCTTTAGACTTCACACCATGACTGCCCTATTAGACTTCACACTCTGCTCTCCCTTCTTCTCCCTTCTTCTCTCTGGACTTGTACATACAATCAACACACTTTCACTTCAACAGGTTGTGAGGCCGCCCAGCGTCCTCCCAACTGGAGCGATGAGGAAACGTGCTTCAATCCTTTCTACTTCTTTACTTGAGATTTGTGAACTTCTTTGTCGACCGCTCAAAATGTGCTAACCAGTCTTCATAATTACTCAGCACAGTGAAGTTCACATCTTCTCGGCGGCAACGCCACTACCAGGCATTGTATACAGGGAGCCACCGTGTCATATATACATATCATACCCAAAAAATGGATAAATTATACATTCTGTTGCATATCTTTGTATATATTTTGTATAACTTTCCTATGCCAAGATTTACACAGAATAGTGCATATTTTTATGTTGCATATCTTTATACGTTTTTTTATACACTCCGGCTGCATATCTTTACACCATTTTGTTCATTTCATTTGAATCTTCAGCGGGCAGTAAGCACTTACTCCTTGTGGAACGAAAGAATCCGTCTGATCTCGCAGCAGCCAGTCACACTACTTGTCCATTTCTGGATGACGTACGACGTGCAGAAGGCGGGGTATGCAACTTGAGTTCTTTTTTAGATTGTAGTCGCTCGAGTTCGGACAGCGGAGCTTAACAACTGTCAACCTCCTTGGCGGAGCAGAAATAATACGTCCTAATTGTGGGGACGGATTTGAGTGCGGTCATCACGTGGGTTGGTTTAGGGTTGAGCGCGGCGGAGCCGCATGCACTTCAGTTCTTGTGTACGTGTCAATTAGACTTAGCGAGAGTCAGTGAGTTTTAGGTCAATAGAGAGATTCAGCACAGCGGTCACGACACAACACTAATTTCCACACCAATTAACGCGACTTACCACTGTAGCGAAAAATTGAACGTCGAACAAGCTCACCGGCATCGTAGATCAGAGATCAGCAGCTGAAAGAGAAATTGTCAATGCAACACGATACAACGCCGACATCACCGGAAGCCCACCTCGGGGGCACAAACCTCGCTGCAGTGTCCGGATCAGAATCACTAAGCTGGCATGACTCAATCGTAACAGTATCCAATAGGTCTGAGATTCTCGAATGGATAGCGACAATCCCGTACACTGGCCATCACAAGCGCATCAGTGAGGGGCGTCTTGTAGGCACCGGGGACTGGCTTTTTGCGAAGAAGGAGTATCGAGATTGGCAAGCTTCTTGTGAGTCAAAGATGTTATTGTTGCAAGGGATTCGTAAGCTACCAAATTCTTGTCAGGTCAGAAGTGATATGAATTCCTGAGTCCTAACCATTGCCTAACAGCTGGAGCTGGAAAAACTTACCTAGCGTAAGCGGTACTCTGTGTCCCGGACACTGACGGTCATCTGACAGTAAGCGGCGTAGGTCCAAGGTCATTGACACGTTAGCCAATGAGCTTCCGGGACGCAGCACTAGGGAGAAAGTAGCATATTTCTATTGCAATCGCGCCGAACAGAACCGCTGCGATCCAGAGAGCATATTGAGTGCACTTGTTCAACAGCTCGCCCAGTGTGATCATGAGAGAGTCTTAAAACCTGTTGTCGATATTTACACGGATCGCGAACAAAAAGCGCAAAAGTCTTCGAAACTCTTACTGCGAGAAAGTCGGGAGCTACTCATCAAAATCACGGAGATCTATTTTCAAACTACGCTCTGTGTTGATGCGCTGGACGAAATCGACCCCGATAGGCGCATACATTTATTAAAATCGTTAAAGTATGTGGTTGAGAAGTCGAAAAATCTAGTCAAAATCTTTATTACATCAAGGAATGACCCAGACATTCTCACTCAACTTGGATCATTTCCTAGGATTGACATACAGCCTGATGACCAGGCAAGTGATATCAGCAACTTTATAAAATCAAGGATAGGGCGTATCATCGCTGATAAGGAACTGCTTCGCGGCAATGTCGGTGACAAGCTTCAGCTTGAGATACGTGAAGTACTTGTTACCCGGTCTCAGGGAATGTAAGTTCAAGATTTTGGCCGTCGGAGAAATTGAATTTGATTTCATTTAGGTTCCGACTCGCTGCAGATCAAATTACCTTCCTCTGCCAAATGGGAACTGAATTCGATGTCAAGACCAGCCTGAAAGACCTCCCGGATACTTTCACGAAAGCTTACGACGAAATATATCAAGGTATTCTCGCTCAAAAGAAGAATGCACCCCAGTTAGCCCTCAATGCCTTCCGCTGGGTCAAATTCTCCTACGAACCGCTAGCATCGAAAACTCTTCTTAATGCAGTTAGTGCTAAAGCCAACAAATGTAGTGAATACTCTCAAGTCGGTCCGATAGAGACCGACACGATATTGAAAGTTTGCCAAAATTTACTTATCTGGGATGAATGCATGGACACTTTCAAGTTCGCACATCTTTCGGTGGAGGAATATTTCGATAGCAAGTGTGCGGAGGGAGTGTTTACGGAGGCCGATTGTCATGCCTACATTGCAGAGACCTGTCTTTCACTTTTGTGCACACCGGAAAATTTTGTGAAATACGATCTGACGGTTGATACTGAGGAAGGGAAGTACAGAGATCGACATATTCTGCTGTATTCTGCAACTTTCTGGGTGTGGCACTTCTCGCGTTACGAGGAACTGTGCGATGAGGACTCTAGATTGTTGTGCGGCCTTTGGGAGATGTTCCTATCCCACTCTAACTATCGGAGGTGGCTGGACTATCACTGCTCTGTCACCAAGACGAAAATATCAACCAGCGAGCTGTTTTGGCAGAAGCTATTCACATTTGCAAGACTACAGTGGCGAGGAGGACCTAGTGACCCTTTATTCCCATTACGCGATGACCCTTCATTCTTGCGACCCGACGACCCTATATTCCTGCCCTGCCTCTTTGGACTGGTTCGAAGGTTTAAAGCTCTATATGAGTTACGATGTGACATAATGTACTGCTACGTGGACAAGTTATTCGCCTACATGTGCCAATTTGGATACCTGGAGCTTGTGCAATACCTATTGAATAAGGGCGCCGAAGTCCCCAAGTGTTACTACAAGTTTGATTACAGCCCACTTCAACTTGCTTCAATGAACGGACATGAGGCGGTGGTACGATTGCTTCTGGACCACGGCGCTAATCCTTCCATGGCAGATAGTAGTCAGTGCACTCCACTGCATCTTGCTTCGAGGAGTGGACATGAGTTAGTGGTACGGCTCCTCCTGGACAACGGCGCCGATGCCTCTGCGGCTAGTCATAATTGGTGCACACCGCTACACCTTGCATCGAAGAATGGATGCGAGGCGGTAGCACGGTTGCTTTTGGACCATGGCGCCGACTCCTCCGCTGCAGACTACCGCGGGTGTACCCCACTACATCTTGCTTTGAACAGCGGAAACGAGGCTGTGGCAAGGTTATTCCTGGAATAGGACGCTGACACCTTTCCGGCGAATAACGGCAGGTGTACTATACTACAACATGCGTCGAGGAACGGCCCTCAGGCGGTGGCACGACTTCATCAGTAGCTCAACTCTCTACACCACTCCTCCGCTGCTAACGATTGTTGTGTAGAGAGATACTATGGCATCTTAATCTTTCTCATTTCTTAAAAAAATTTGGCGGCATTTGTAATCGGTTGATATGTTAGGAATTGAATGTATCGGTTTCAATCAGTTTCTCAGAGTTCGTTTGTTGCAAATGCTGGGACATCTGTTTTGAAGATTGTGATTGTTTCGAGGGATATGCCTAATGAAGGGACGACTGAATAGTTTGCTGCGTTGGTTTGGGTTGGGTCAAATCAGCCAGGCTATGTTTTATGCTAGCTTGATCAAGTGAATGTCTTTTCGCAAATACCCTCCATGACGCAGGAATCCCAACAGTCTAGTCCGTTCGAAGGCTATACGTGGCCTAGATTGCGAATTTCCGGGCCTCTTCACCATGGAATGGGAGTTTCAGTCTTTAAACAGTCAGACAACAAACGTATAGGACCTTGAAGGCCATCGAGTGACTCGTTGATGATTACAAGTGATGGGAATGGTCATCGCGAGTGATGAAGTGATTGAGTGATGACTGGGTGGGTGACATCCATAATATAGCTGCAACAACCAAAAGATTGCGCGAAATCTCCCTCCTAGGACACAGTACAGTAGTAAGGTACACCATACCGCATGATTAGAACTGCCAATGCGTCTTACTGAAATGCAGTGACACGAAATGTCACTCCATTAGTATATTCATACCAGGCTTCCCAAAAGTCCGTCCCGTCCGGGCAAAAGTAAGCCCCGGACCAGACGACAATTTTCGGGGCAAGCAAACTAAGGACTGTTTAGGACTAGGGCAGCAGAGCCACGGACGAAAAGACTGTAGGGCCTTGCAGTCTAGCTCTGCGCACTGCGCACGGCGACACTATAATACAAACATGATAACATACAAACAACCAAGACCCTCTGCTCACTACCAAGCCTCCTCCATTCACAACTGTAGCTCCACCGCTTCCGTCTGCATGTCTACCAACATCCTTCCAATCTCCACAAGATATCTCCTCCCTGAACCACGATTTCAAACCCTCAATAGCCTCAATAATATCATCGCCCAAGCGAGCTCGCTGATCTGAGGTAGTGTCCACTGTTTCCCGGGGTATTAACGTTGGATCTCACATGTAAGTGGAGAAGGGTATATGCAGACCTTCTAAATCTCTTGGTGAACAGTGAGGGAGGCTAGAAAATCTGAATCGTTCCGTTAAGGGCCCCCGTATTAGATTAATGGCATTTAGAGTGTGATGTTCAATTGGGGTTTCGGAGGGGAAGCAGCGTACTTCTTATCTCCAAGAATATGTCTACTCGGCTCGCTCAGGGACTTTGGCTGCCGGCCCATACAGGTAAATATTGTTCGGACCCCATAGAGCTTTGGTATTTCTATTTGTATTCATTTCCTTGATTTATCTAAATCACCCCATTTTCACCACAATTAGCATTCAGGCAGCCCGCGGTTTCGTAGTATAATTGCTCATTCCTTCAGTCATCCAGCTGCAGACTGCATGTTGACCCTTGCATCTTCAGGCACCCAGCCGCAGCATTGAGACGCATCCAGGATTTGGAGTTCGTATAGACCCTAGCTTCGTATCCTAAAACCGTATCCTAAAACAACAGTCATCGATATTTGGCCCTAGGTATTGAGATTCCGTACCGGGACGGACCCGGGCTCCGAAATGCATTCCGCGGACGGGACCGTCATTCGGGGCCCCGAAAGACGCCAGTCGCCCCGGACCTTTGGGAAGCCTGATTCATACTAATGTGGTATATATAGGTCTCAGCTGGAGATGAGTCTCGTATGGCTGGAGATGATGTCGTGTATGGCCGGAGACGATGATGGCTCATATGGGTGGAAACGTTGATGTCTTGTATGGCCGGAGATGACTGTTGCCTTTGATATGGCTGGTGGCATTCAGCAGTACTTATACACTCATATATATGTGACCTTGAGGGCTACTTAGAAAGTATGCAATCAACCTTCTCGATCATCTATTATCTCTACATCGCACAGGTTCTGAGCACGGTACCTGCTACTATTTTTACCTCCCAATCATAAGTCATATTAGCAACGGTCCTAACTTGGAGAAGCATTCGGTCTGGAGCTGGGTTAAAACTGGCTTGTTTTTAAATTAACGGATGGGGCTATTAATAGAACTGAACTGGCTCAGGCGGTCCGGGTTGAATGGATTATTCGGTACCCTTCAAAAATGCTCGGTTCTTGAGCGGATTAGATACTGTGAACCATGAGATGAAAAAGGATGGAAATCGCATCCCAGAACAGTCCCGTAGAAGTGGTAACATAAGCTTTTTCACGGTCTGCAGAAATCATGTGATGGGGCTAGGTCTCTGCTAGCCCAAAAAGAACAGAAACAGCAGCTACAAAGATCTGGTAATCCATATTAATATTGGATACCTGAGTCGATGTAAGGCCGTATATCCGTATATGGCCACGTATGGGAGTATATGGGAAGATACGGTTGCACACGTGGATATGGTAATATAATAGAGTAGTAGTATGTAAAATTATCGCTGGTGATCTCAGAGAGATCGCGAGTCATCTGTATAAAGTTGCGGTTACACGGCCCTGGATACGTATCTTGCCATTGGCGAGAACCTAATCATGACTGCCGTTACATCATCCCCGCCCTTAGTAGCAGTCCCCCTGGGCTGCCACATACATGTAGAAACAACAGCAGCAAAAACTAAGTTGCCTTCATTAAATTTATTTAGTTTATTGTACCCACAAACTCAAAAAAATGATATTGAGGTTTCCCTGAAATATGGCATTGTTTTACTGTTGCTGAGTGTTCTTTGAGTTGTCGCAATGCTATATTCTAGTATCATGACCAGTGGGCACACCATTGCGAATTTGACAATGAGCACTTGACAAACGGTTCACACTTCGTTTGGCATTATCACAAACAAACTCGTGCCATAGTTGAATGTGGCCCAATTCGATGAGGCCTTGCGATAATGATAGTACTCGCTCCATACACTTGATGGAGCTTGTTGTTCCTGTTTTTAGCGACATTGATGGCTTAATTTGACAAATGATAGTTATCATGCAGAAGTAGTTCATGATATTAAATATCTTGATATAAGATCATCAATTCCTTGCTGGTCAACTGTGGTGGGAGGGTGATGCATCATCACAATTATGATTTGACACATTTGAGATCAGAATTCAGTAAACTATTAGTATTACATTGACTACTATTATGACATATCAACGAAACCTAGAATCTAATAGCACCCAAAGGAAATCCTAAATCCGATAACTGACACCATTCCTAAGCTCTAAGCATCATTGCCCCCTCCATAAGCGAACTTCCATCGACTAATCCCATGGTTTCGATGCTAGTGATGTTGGTGATGTCGTTGCTATTGCTGATGCTGTTGCTGCAAGGGACGGGCTAGCTGCTACAAGTGATGGCAGACCCACCCATAGGCAAAACAGCTGAGAATTGCATACTAGCTTAAGTAGCAGCAATAAAGCTGCTGAGACAATTGAAAGAACTTTCGGGCTGCTCTAACTGGTCCTCCTGGACATAATCAATGAAGTCCTCATCAAAGCTTCTGTGATTGTTGTGAGGTTGTGCCATCGCTGGGTCTGTACCAGGTGTGTGGATCCTTCGGGGGATCATATAGCGGATATTGTCCATCTGTCTGGGTTGAACCTCTGACGAGGAAGAATGACAATCCGTATCAAGATGACAAAATACACCTGTGCATGCATCATTCACAACATGATTAATGTTTCTTCTATCGCACTTACGTAGTGGTCCACCTCCTGGACAAACCTCTGTCGGGACCCTATATGGGCCTTGATTTCAGGCCAAGAGACAATGGTGGATGGCTGTCGCGTTGAGGGCAATGAATAGCTGGTTAATTTCATCAAGCAATGATCTATGTATGATTGCCATTGGTCATATGCCATAGAGGTGAGTCTGGTGAATAAGATCCTCAATTTCAGTTGCAGTAAATTGCAACTTGCACTGCTAAATGGATCGTCAAGACAACGATTAAACAAGAAGAGAACTTTGAACTTTCCTCACAAATGGTTGTGTGGCATGAAAACCTGTCCTTGGCAAATTGACAGGCTAAAATTTGCGAGACCACTGTAAGAGACTGTATTTCAAATCCTTAAATTGAGTGGATTGAGGGCTTGTAGCATTAAATCATTGCTGCACGGGATAAGTAATCTTTTCGAGAGTTCGATGAACAATGTCAGTGTTGAAAATCATCCTTGAGATAATTCATTTACCACTCAAATTTAGGCACTTGGCGGGTCTGAGTTTCTCTGGACTGGATCAATCCTGGTGATTCCGTCATACCACCAACTATGAATCTCGGAAGTCTTGACCGTATTCATGGCAAGGGGATTCACAAACACTGCATAAATGATTGCGATAGTCTTTAAACATGCCAGGACCAATACTGGAAAACGTAAAAGGGTCCTCAGGGCGTTGTACCCAACGCGGGGAATAAGACCTGTCACGTTGTAAGGGCACTTATGCCTGCGTTCGGCCTCATAGGTATACGTATGGTAATTATTGGAATACGGTTGCAAACGTGGATGCGAGTGATATTAGATGTAGATGTGTACAGGTAAGATTATCGCTAGAGATCTAAGGCTCGTGGCGAGCCGACTATATAGAATGGCCATTACCCGGCCCGGGTCACGTGCCGCCGTTACATTATCCCCCTCTCTAGGCGCAGACCTCCTGGGCTGCATAAACCGTACAGGAGAAAAGCAACGAAGAAAAGCATTAAACAATCATGCCGCTTACGTACTCATACAAGCTGAAAAGACCCGCTACCGATCAGTACCGCTCAGGGTGACCTTTCAGCGGATCCGGCGCACGGGGAAACTCCACCTCCCATTGACTGAGATCCGGAGGTGGTAAAAACCCGTGCCGACGCCATTTATACCGGGCCTAGATCCAAGAAGTAAAGTAGTATAGAGAAGAGAAGAGTAGAAGCAGATGAAAGAAACGCCCAATTGATATCTTTCCTCCGGTGCCGAGTTCCGCAACTATTGACCCATTTCCGACGCTCCCGAGTCTCGGACCGCAATTCCTCCTTATCTCCACTCTCGAACTCATACAGCATCCGACCTGCCATCCAGTATAGCACTTGTAGCTCATATCATCTCGGTGTAGGTCTATGTCGGAATCGTCAGGCTGTTAGAGCTTCCGCTCATGACTTGGCATCGATGGGAGCTTCCGCTGCCGGCATCGGTCGTAGCCGTCAATCGTATACGTCAATTGCATGTAGTCTCATTCGTAGACATCTAGCAAGTGAGCTTCTCTAAAGATGGTTATACTTACCAAGTTCAAGCGCGCTAGTGCTGTCTGAGCTCTGTGCAGTGCTTCGGCATGCTCTGGAGAATATATCTTGCAGCCGGTAGTCATCGGTAAGTGGCATTGACTCGGTAATTGTCTTTGGATGTCCGGTTCGGTGAACATCTGGTCGACTTCATGGCTGCTTTCGATAGGCGGCTTCAGTAGAATCTTGGTCGACTTTGTCGACTTGCCCCTCGGCGTACTGTTGACTTGTCGGTAGGACCTCTTGGTAGACTTGTCGGTGCGTGTCTCGGCAGACTGCTTCCAGGTGGGCTTTTGACTTGTCGGTAGGTCGTGACTGACCTGACACGGCTATCTCCCTCTTTTAAAAATTCGTTGCTCTGTCGATGACTTCTTCATATCGATTGTCGATTGCCATTGTGGCTCGGTAGCAGTGTAACTTAGATCTCCAAATTGATATTTCGATTGATTGGTGATTCGATACGTAATATGGTTCGGCTTTCGCTTCATCTGCAGACTATCTTCCTTCGGCTTCGGTCGTCCTTCTGCGTCGCCCGCTGTCCAGTGTCTATCCTGACTTGCTCTGCCTGTTGACTTACTGTCGTATGAGACGTCCCAATACACTCAATCTCGACGTCATTGCAACGGCTATGCCTCGTCGTGACTTGATATGCCTGTTGACTTATTGTCGGATGAGGCGTCCCAATGCGCTCAATCTCAACGTCATTGCAACGGCGCCTTGTCGTGACTTTGGGCAATGATGTGAGGTTTCGCTTCTGGCATCGTCATAGCCAGCGGTTCTCATGTCACTCGCTGGTGACCATTTGAGGATGGTAGAATGCGCCAATTGCATCAGCATGGCGGTATCATTGATCCATATCTAACACATAAGCTTTCACAGTAGGTGGTCATACTCACCGCGATAGGACCGCGCTTCTGCTCTCGGAAAGCCTCTTTGCATATGCGGATTCCGGCATCTCTTCATTCAGCATTTGGTAGGGTCTCGGTGGGCCGCTTCTCCGTAAAAGTCATTTGGATGATAGCTTCAGTGTGTTCTTGGTCGACTTTTCTGTGGCCATCTCGGTAGGCAGCATCGGTAGAATATCCGTTTGCTTCTCGGTAGTCATTTGGTAGGCCACTGGAAATGTGGTTTGGCATTCTGTTCGGTATGCCGTTCCGCGATAGTTTTTGATCCTTCGGTAAGCCATTCGGTAAGCGTCTCGGTCAGTGGCTTGGTACGGTAAGACTTCCGGTAATCCTCTCTATCTCCATGTGAAGTCCTTCGTCAGCGATATCTGTCGCTGTGAGAACTCGGTCATCATCTCTTGGTTGTTGTCTCGACTGTCTCTTGTGATGCCATTCGGTAGACTATTCGGTAGACTATTCGGTAGACTATTCGGTGGACTATTCGGTAGACTATTCGGTAGACTATTCGGTAGACTATGCATTAGACGATTCGGTACGCTCGGAGGTCATTTTTGATATCCTTCAGGACGAATTCGGTAGCCATATCACAGTCGTTTGGTATCTCGTTCGGCACTGCTTTGTTAGCCATATTTGCACTCGTTCGGCATGGATCAGGCTCGTTTGAGTTGTCATCTCTCTGTGCATTTACAGGTCTGCTGGACGTCCGTCATATGCTAGGTGAACTTATTGTCTTAGATCGCGGGGTGCGCTCGCTGGCTCTCCTCCGGGTGTCCTTGTCGATTCATCTGTAGGTGTGTTTGACATCACTTGACTCCGTGCGCTCATCGTCAACCTCTGAGTCCGCTCGTCGATTTATCTGTAGGTGTGTCTGTCATCACATCACTTAAGGTGCTTCGTTCCTGCTCTTCCGGGTCGGTAATTGTTTGAGATTCAGGTACGGTCATCCCCCTCGTTGGAAAGTCGTTTCTCCGCCGGCGACTAATCTCATATGGCTTCATAGAGAACATTGATTAAAAGGGCTTGATTCGGGGTTGTTTTCGAAGTCCATTTATAGTCGTCAATTGTCATCGTAGTTGTATGGCTTGGGATCATCGAGTATGAATCGGGATGATATTCGGAATGGTATTCTCGGTAATATAACTTCGAAACAGATATGGCATTGTATTCGGCATTGTAATCTGCATTGTATTCGGCATTGTAATCTGCATTGTATTCGGCATTGTGATCTGCCGTACGCCACATGATTTGGTCTCTTCAATAGTAGTCGGGATTGTACTCGGTACAGCAAGGCCGCCGGTAGGTATATCTGCATCTCGGCATTCAATTGCCAATCTTCGTGTATATCGCAAAAGTGAAATAGATTGATGTCGTCCATCTCCGAGCATCTCCGGGATGGGCATATCGGCGCTAGAAGTCCAATTCACATAGTCCCAATAATAGTTCTTGTCCTCGATAAGTAACCTTCTGCAGGACCGTCGTCTCCCGTATCTGGGACATTATCTCATGCCCGGGCATCCAATTGCTTCATAAGTCTTCGACATTCCAAAGTGCGCTCTTCGCTCTCAACTGTCATTCGTCTGTTGGGAATATCTCCGAATTGCTCAATCTATGTCAGCCTAAGGAAGCAAGACAAAAGATGGAAGTGGTGGAAGGGAATATCCAGGAGGCCTTGTCATTAACGGTTCGCCCACACAGGAGCCAAGCCCCGCCGTCCAGTCACTCCCTTCAGCTCTCGGCGAGCCGGCAGCAGTCATTCAAGCGTCTCCTCGGAGGGGCTCTTGTGCCGCAACTACCGCCGCTGCTCTCTGCTCGTCGTGTCCAGTGCTTGGGTTTGTATCACCTGGTGAATGCAAGGTGATGTCTTCCAAAGGCACTCCCAGCAGCCCTATGCATTCCCCAGTCTGTAGGGTAAATGCTACGACGACATCAATGCTAGTTAGAAGATCGTTGAATGCGGTTGCTCCGAGTGTCTGTATACCCGGACCGCGCCCCAGAAGCTTGTCATTGACATGATGGTTATCATCAGCTTGTGAGACCGTCGATGCAACTGCCGTAATCATCGGTGTCATTCCTCCGCTCCACTCGCACTCGGAGATCGCAGGGAGTTAATCGAGCCCAGTCGATGTCAGGATTTTGTTTGGGAAACCATGGTAAGCCAAGTACTAAATCGTACGCCCGCATTGGCACGACTAGCACGTCTGATCTGTCTACCGGTGCGAGACAGTCCACGCACTGGACTGTAATCCGCGTCTTCCGGCTGTCCTTTGCATGTTGCATCACGCCTCCGGTCATGGCGAGGGTGATGATGTGTGCCGCCTGATGTGATATTCCGAGTCGCTTCAGAAGCCTCGGTGTCATAAAGATGCTGGTTGCGCCGCAGGCGATAAGAGCCCGTACGCGTTGCATCTCGCCATTTATTTTCGTCCAGAGTCGCCATGAGTGTTTGATTTGTCGATTACCGCCTCGATTGTCCATAATCCTTGTGCTCCGAGGTCATCATAGTCGTTGTAGTCATTGTAGTCGTCGTAGACAGTCTGCGGAATTTTGTCGGTCTTTGACCACACATGCACTTCACGCTGCGCAATGTATCGCCACAATAAGCTCGCTTCAATCAAGGGAAAGCTTCTCATCCTCAATGTCCATCAATCGTAGGGTGTGTTCTCCGTAAGTGCACTTCGCTTGCGCAGACGGTCTTGGCAGTAAGAGTGCTTCAATCGTAGACTGATCCTCGTCCGTAGGTATTCTTCGCTCGAGTAGTGTATCAGGTATAAGTAGTCGTACCATGCCTCCGCAGGTGGGCTTCTTCGAGGTTGCTAGAGCTGGAGGTGTACACGCAAACTGAGAAAGGTGCACTCCGCTCAATTGGATGAAATGTAGTTGTAACGGTGCTGAATCGGAATTCGTCTGACTTCGCCTTGATTCTCAATATGCGGCATTCAGGGGGTAAGATCACTCCGTCCGTTGTACGTGCTTTGGCTGGTGATCGCGCTCAATTGACTTGTAGGAATAGTCTTGTACTCGTGATGATCGTCTTCAATGTCGGCAACGTGCCATGTTTGCCATTTGGTCTCTGAGCTCGCTAGGTTTCCGCCGTGAATTGACACATTCAGGGGTGCAGTCGCGACTTCGCCGGTGTCCGGTGGTCGCTTGCAGCCATTGGAAGTAATTGATCTTGTCTTGAACTCGTCTGGATCGATCGTATGCGATTTTTATCATTGCCTAGGTCTAATAGTGGGGTCATCTAGTCGGGATAATAATCGTCTTCATTGCCGGTGATGCGCCTTGTGCGCCAATTGGTCTGTGATCTCACTCCACTGCCATCATGGGCTGAATTGAATGATGGAACGGTCAACGCTTCGTGCTTCGCAGTGATTATGCTTCGATATCTCGTATGGAGGGCAGTATTCTGAATTGTTGACTCCATGGTTTCGCGTGTGGGAAAAGGGGTAAAAACTCGTCAACTCGTAATCCCGTGAGCGAAACGTATCCGTTTACTGAAAGAGCGATAATAGTGGAAGGGCACGTATGCCTGCGTTCGGCCTCATAGGTTTACGTATGGTAATTATTTGAATACGGTTGCAAGCGTGGATGCGATTGATATTAGATGTAGATGTGTATAGGTAAGATTATCGCTAGAGATCTAAGGCTCATGGCGAGCCGACTATATAGGATGGCCGTTACCCGGCCCGGGTCACGTGCCGCCGTTACACACGTCTTCAACAAAGTGTTCATATTGCCACAGCTTTGGAGCATTCCAGGCAACCAATTGCTCACTGGTGTCGTTTCAATCCATCCTTTGGTTAATATATACATCAGCAGCTGGATTCAATTATTCAACCGCTTAATATAACACCTTCTAAGATGCCACCAGCGCAGGCTTGCATTCAGCCTCCTCCTGTAAGACAATATTGACCTCCCGATGTTTCGCATGTAAGGGTTGTACTGAAGTAGAATTTAATGGAGTTCCTGCGACTCGCTTTCCAACTGTTGATGTGAAGGAATCTTTTAATGGCCACAAGCTCATTGCGTTCCTGGATGGTGGCCGAAGTAACTCGTCATTGGAGTCTGAATTGTCATCTCGACGATCGGAGTAATTGTCAGCTATTGTCCTTCGATTATGATCGAGATCCTCATGGTTGATAGATTGTCTGCTTCCCCGGGTGCTGAAAGGAAGATGAGGAGGCGAAGTGCGGTGCCATCTACGCATGATTGAAAACGACGGCTGGTTATTAGTACGAAAACCCAAAGGAGTGACTAAAGGAAATGTGCATGAATGATGAGTTCATGAATTAAGGCATTGTGTAGAGGAAAGGAAGCGTTGATATGATTATAAGGATCGTCGTGATGCATGTGTGAAATCCTCTCGAAGATTCATGGATCTCGGGTTGTCCCACCACCAACACTTCCAACTCAGTGGATGTATATGAACTCTGTGGTTAGAATAACAGGTGATATGGATGCCGTTGTGTTGTTGATTGGCTTCTTTGCACAAAAAATGATATTTCCAGGAGGTAAAAAGGGTGTACGTTTAAATAATCATTCGGGCATACTTGTTACGGCGCTGGGAAATACGGAGGTACTTGATAGTCATGGATGGGAATTGGGGATGGTGTGGGAAGAATTGGGCTACCGAAAGGCGGAGACTTTGTGAGGTGCGGAGGAAGCGGCGAAATGGTGGCTGTATAATGTAGTACAATAAGAAAGTGGCGTGAGGTGTTGCGATGTCGGATGATATGGCATGGTTGTATTAATAAGGAGTTGTGCTGATGGTGTGTAAGATCATGAGATGGAATTCGGATGGTATGTCGGAGCACAAGAAATGGTTCGAGCGTGACAGACGAATTGTATATACAGAGAGTGTTGTTTGCTTCGGAGGATATTCTTTTCTTCTCTCTTTACTCATTCTTTGTATAGCAAAGCAAGTTACAACTTTGAAACAGCTCCGATCTGTGTCTTGTCTTGATTTCCTCAAGATGAACATCGAGCCTTTTGTCATCTTTTCTGATTTCACATTATTGTCAGCAATATCACCTATGCCCGATCACGCCCGTTACACTAGAACATGTTTTACATCATCCTACCTGATAGTGAATGTGCCTATATCCCTCGACAGAGTGTAAGTATTGTTCTGAACCTTTCTCTGTTTCCTGTCGGGTTTACCTAGCACCGAACCGCCATTGGATACACGTTTGCGACGATTGCGACGACGAGTTAATCCGACTTTACGGATTTGATATCTGTCAGTACCCGTATAGATCAACATATTCGAATGCAGATGTCCGACAATATCTGCACATCACGAATGAACTGGTTTGCTCTCGCTGGAAACCCGTGCTTTGTTATTGAACCCGAATCTTTGAACACATTCGATAGTATCGAGGCTATACTTACAGCAACATTCAAGGAAGAACCCCTTGAAGATAATTTTTGGGAACAGCCAACTGGCCCCTCCCGTTGGACTACTTTCTGGACAGACTCAGCCAAGGAAGGTGGCAGACTGGACATTAATGACCCCGTATTCTGCCCGAATTGGACCCGGTATTCAGCAGATCATTCCTGGTTTCCTTGTCATCCTGAAGAACCGTGCGATTGCGAAGGACATAACTGTGTAGGAACACAGTTCACAATTGGACATGCAGCAGCAGCAGCAACAACAGCCAAGTCTCTCGGGATTCAGCTGATTGTTATAGTATCACCAACTCTGACCCCCTCTGAACTTGACACATATAATTGGCACTGGTAGATGTGCTTGATTCGTTGCGATGTCAGGATCAGATGAACCCCGAGCGGACCTGGGATCTGTCGAGGACCAGGGCACCATCATGGCACTTCTCTATGTACAAGGGGACGCCATAAGATTCGAAGAACCAACGGAGGCATACTAACAGAGACAGGAGGTACTGGCACAAGTGGTGTAGTACTCCCAGCCAATCTGGGAGGTGCAGATAGTCTACAATCACCCACAACAAATTATAGACCTGCAGCGGCGGATCACAGATCTACAGATGAAGTAGTTCCTGCCCCCACAGTGCGATCATACCGAGTTGTTGAAACAGATACGCACTCTGACGACTGAACATGACGAAGCAAGGAGGAGGCCGGCAGCACCAGGAACAGACGAGGACCTTCGACAAGAATTAGCGGACATGACCCAGAACGCACAGCGATCTGGAGAGGAAGCCCGCAGCTCCAGGACGCAGTTAGTCATTTCCCTAATTTTGGCAGCTAGAGCGGCCGCAGCGGCTCACCAAGCTCGAGAGGACAGAGGCCAGAAATTTCCCGACTTCTTGGACTTTTCAGGGTCTGATCAAACTCTGTTGAGAGGCTGAATTGCTCAACTCCAGATGGTAATACGATACAAGCCCGCCAGCTCTCCCGACGAAGAGTCGGAGATACGATAAGCCTTGAACTGCATGAGAGGAGTAGCCTTGGGCCAGATTTTGCCACATGTCCGGGAGGACGGAACGATAGGGCTGGAAGACCTACCATCTGTTATACAATGCCTGGAAGCAGCTTTTGGGGACCCAGACCGAGTGGCCACCGCCGAACCGAAAATGCTGGAGGTTAAGCAAAAGAACCGTGAGTTCTCTCAGCAATAGCATGAGTTCCAAGGTATTGCTGCTAATTTTGATTGGAAACCTTCGGCCCTGCGGAATGCGCTGAGGATGGGGCTGTCTGAGGCAATGAAGGATTCATTCACTTATAGTGATATGCCTGAAGAGCTTCCTGCGTTTGTGACGGTCTGACAGAAATGGGACAACCAGATTTGACAAAGACGAGTGGAAAAGGCGGTACAAAATATAGTGAGCGAGATAGGTTTCGCATCCCCCAGGCCTCCTCCTCCCCCAAAGGCTCCTGAAATGGCTCCTGCTGAAACGATTGCTGGATATACTGGACCTGCACCTATGGACCTCAGCGCAGGCAAGAGGCGGATCTCGGCAGAAGAAAGGGCAAAGAGGTTTGCGGCTGGGAGGTGTTTATACTGTGGTGGGTTTAACCACAGGGCAGCAGAATGTGCAGCAAGAAAGAAGGCTCAGATGTTCAAGGCGTCTGGAGCAGCGGTTATGGAAATAGGAACCAAGGAAGGTTCTGAGGAATCGGGGAAAGATTAAATCAACCTAAGCAGGATGGCGCTTTGGTTGTCGGAAAAAGTTTTGTTTTAAACATTTCGAAAATTTTGCAATTTCGTGATTATCAGTTAGCAAGGTGGAGGTATTGGAAGGATCAACGGAAGGCAAACATTTAGTTATAACATGTTCATTGACCGTGAATAACCAAGAGATAGCTACGCTTGCGTTGATGGATTGCAGAGCTACTCGCATTGCATGTATGGTTCAAGATTTTGCTCGCCATCATCATATACCTCCTCTGGATATGAGAGAGGAGAAAGAAGTTCAGGTTATCGACAGAAGACCTATTGAATCTGGGGATAATATGCATATTGCCAAAGTTGGCATGAAAATACAGGAGTATAAGGAACAGTTACCTATGTTCATTACAAAGTTAGGACATTATCCATTTGTCCTGGGAATTGCATGGCTATGATTACATGATGTGGCCGTGCGTTTTGCATCAAATACTGACACGTTTGGATCACACTATTGCATTACACATTGCCATGATACATCAGTAACGGTACAAGGAGTTACAGAGGAACCCCCAGAACCAGTATATCAGGTTAAGGAAATATTTGAACAAAAGATTCGACCTCTGAGGCCATTTCGAGGGGATATTGTTATGCTTAATGGAGCTTCATTCTTTTGCACAGTTCAGAAGGGGAGACCTACGGTGTTTAATGCCTCACTGTACGATATTAATAACGCTATGGAGGCAAAGGATTTGAAAAAACATCCTTTGGAAGGGACTGGTCCCGAACAGCATCATGAATTCTATCCAACGTTTAATAAAATTCAGCCAGATCGGTTACCACCACATCGACCTGGAATTGATCATGAGGCTCGATTGAAAGACGGAGTGACACCAACATGGGGACCATTATATTCACTGTCAACAGCTGAGTTGGTCGTATTGAATGAATGGCTTGAGGAGAATAGGTCCAAAGGATTCATTCGACAATTATCATCACTGTTTGCGGCTCCAGTATTGTTTGCAAAGAAAACTGGGGGGGGTTTACAATTCTGTATTGACTATTGAGATATTAATAGTAATACAATAAAGAATTGGTATCCCTTTCCATTGATAAATGAAACACTGAACGTTTTAGGAAAAGCCCGAATCAATACTATACTGGATGTACGAGCAGCATGTAATTTAATTTCGGTTAATGAAAGGGATGAGCATGAGGTAGCTTTCCGGACACGATATGGGTTGTATGAACCTTCGGTGATGCAGTATGAAACAACATATGCACCTGCTGATTTCCAGGGATATATTAATAATGCCATTGGGGAGGCCTTGGATAATTTTGCATCCGCATATTTGGATGAAGTTCTGATATATAGTGATTCCGAGGAAGTACATGTTGGCCATGTTAAGTGGCTCTTGCAGCGATTGTTGGAAGCAGGGTTGAATCTGAAGACAGAGAAATGCGAGATCCACATGGAAACAGTAAGATATTTGGGATTGAGTATATCGATGAAGGGTATTTCCATGGACGAGGATAAAGTTGGGACTGTACACAATTAGAGTAGGGAAAAGAGGACCGAGAATGGACAGTTGAATAACCTCTTTGAGGTACAACAATTCTTGGGGTTTTGCAATTATTATCAACAGTTTATTCCCAAGTATTGTGAAAAAGCGGAACCATTGACGAGACTTACAAAGAAGGATGAACCATTTGTATGGGAACCGGAACGAGAGTTGGCCTTTGAGGCGATGGTAACCGCATTTACAACGGCACCTGCACTTTGATACTTCGACCATGAGAGAGAAGTAATTATTGAAAGAGATGTGTCAGATTATGTGTCCGCAGGAGTGCTGTCAAATCGTGACGATGAGGGAGTGTTACACCAAGTGGCATATTACTCCAAGAAACATTCACCTGCCGAGTGCAATTATGATATATATGCTAAAGAGCTGATGGTTATTATTAAGGCACTTGAAGAATCGAGACCTGAGTGTGAGGGCGCCGCGTACCCCTTACAGTTGATAACTGATCATAACAATCTTCAATATTTCACGACGAAGAACCTTTTAAACCGGAGACAAGCCAGGTGGTCCGAGTGTTTAACACGGTTTGAGTTTTAGATTGTGGAAAATCGAATGGAAAAGCAGATGTTCTGACGAGGAGGCCTGGAGACCTCCCTGAGAGGGGGGATAAGAGATTAAAAAATATGGAGAAGGTTGTTTTGAAAGCGCATAGTTTACCAGAACGGCTGAGAATAACCGCCAATGAGATACCCGTACAGAAATCCCCTTCGATATCCGATCCTTGTATCCAAGCGTATAAGGATGATCCGTTACCGAATAAGATATTGAAGGCGATAAGCCACGTATATAGCTTCAAAGATATTACAGTAGCGCAATGCACAGAACGAGACGGACAGAGACGGTATCGAGGTAAGCGTTATATTCCCGCGGTGAATCAGTTGCGGCTACAATTAATACTGCAGCCCAATAATTCCGCGTTGGCGGGACATCCAGAACGAGCGAAGAGGTTCGACCTCTTGGATAGAATGTATTACTAGAAGGATATGCAAAGACAGGTGGATGAGTATGGATGGAATTGCCATAGTTGTCAACGTTCGAGGACCTTCAGACCTGCAAATTCTGGAGTCCTTCGGTCTTCACCTGTACCAGAGAAGCCATGGCAATATATTTCAATGTATTTTGTGATTGGGTTACGAGAGTGCGAAGGGTTTGATGCAGTTTGGATGGTGGTAGATAGGCTTTCGAACATGCGTCATTTGGTTCCCTGCCATACAACGATTGATGCAGTTGGACTGGCAGAGTTGTTTCTCCGAGAAGTAGTACGCCTTCATGGATTTCCAAAGACCATTGTATCGGATCCAGGGCCTCAGTTTGCTTGAACCTTCTGGGGACAAATATGTAGCCGGTTACGGATTGATCGACGAATGTCCACAACGTTTTACCCACAGACAGATGGCCAGACTGAACGAATGAATGTGGGAATGGAACAGTATCTGCAGGTGTTTGTCAGTCATCATCAGGACTATTGGGTGCAGTGGTTACCTTTGGATGCGTTTACAACGAATAACGGGGTGTCACAGTCCACAAAGTGCACGCCATTGTTCGCAGTACAAGGTCTGGATCCATGGATGTCCTCCGTTGGGGACCAACACGGGAACGTATCAACGATGATTGGAAGCAGATCAAGCTCAAGCGACGATGAAACGGGTTCATGAACACTTGCGGGTTGAGATGAGGCGGAGCTGAGCAGTACAGGAAGAAGGTGCAAATCGAGAATGGAACCCTGCACCTAACATACAAGTTGGGTCGAAAGTATGGCTAGATGCTCGAAATGTACGAACCTCCCGCCCTACTCGTAAATTCGATTGGAAATGCTTGGGACGTTTCAAGGTGTGCAGGCTACCGTGTCCGTATGCTTATAAATTGGAGCTACCTGCGTAAATACGGACTCATTGAGATCAACCTGTGTCGCTATTAGATGTGGTAGTGGAGGAACCCCTGCTGACACAGCGGGTGGAACCCCCTCCATTAGTAGTGGTTGACGGAGAAGAGGAGTCTCAAGTTTCCAGTGTTGAGGATAGTCAGATGTATTGAAACCGGTAACAGTATTTGATTCGGTGGATGGCTTATGATTCCCTCACTTGGGAACCAGCGAAGGTTGGAAATGGATTACAAGCACAGGAGGAGTTCCATCAAAGATATCCACGGAAGCCTAAACTGTGGGGGAATAATCTCGGAGGACGCCGAGCGAAAGGGGGGGATACTGTCACGGGGCTGGGAAGTACAGAGGTACTTGGAAATAATGCACGGGAAATTGGGACGGTGTGGAAAGAATTGTGCTACGGAAAGATGGAGAAGTTGGGAGACGTGGAAGAAGCGGCGGGATGGTGGCGGGATAATTTAGTACAATTGGAAAGTGGTTTGAGATGTTGCGATGTCGGATGATATGGCCTTGTTGTATTGTTGAGGAGTTGTGCTGATGCTGTGTAAGATCATGGGATGAAGTTCGGATGGTATGTCCGAGCATGAGAAATTGTTCGAGGGTGGCTGACGAATTGTATATAAAGAGAGTGTTGTTTGCGTTGGATGATTTCCTTTTGCTCTCTCTTTACTCGTTCTCTTGTATAGTAAAGCAAGTTACGACTTTGAAACAGCACCAACTTGTGCCTTGTCTTGATTTCTTCGAAACGAACATCGAGCCTTTTGTCTTGATTTCCGATATCACATTATTGTCACAAATATCACCTACACCTGAGCCCGCCCATTATAATACTTGTGCTGGGTAAAGAAACTGAATAACCAGTGACATGACAGCCATACCCGGAGACCAATTGCACCAACAATGCGCTTCCAAATTTCAAACGTCACAACGATTAATCCTAATATGGTGCAATCTCACCACAGCTCTTCATGCATGTATATGAATGATCTAATAGTGAAATAAACACAACATCAATAAGAGCCTCAAAACCTCACCAAAATACTGCAAATTATCACCCATCTAGTATTGGCAACATTTCCATATGCCAGAGTTGGTTCCAGGTCCAGTTCCGACCTGGAACGGAACCGTTGCAACAGGTCTTACTACATGAAAAGCCGGACTGTTGCAATTTGGCCGGTTTTGCCACCACCAACTCGGACTTTGAACATCACAACTTTGCCTCCAGTAAAGTATTTGAGTTCTCATCGTATCGTGACATGATGAGTATGTAGATTGTGCAGTTCTAGCCACTCTTGCACCTCTCACTTTCAGATTGGTGCTCAGACCAATGTTGGTTGAGTCGGTATAGAAAAACCGCGAATGATTTGTATAATGCGCTTTAATTTCACCGCCACACAATGAATATCAGTTGAATCCCAAATCTGAAACCGGGTGGTCAACTAGCAACTAGAGCTGCACAATCAACATACTGATCATACCATGACCGAATCCGAACTCACATACAAGATGGGAGCAAAAGATGCAGAAACCGTAAAATGCAACTGCAGTCCAGTTACTACTCGGCCATAACACCACAACAATCCATCCACCCTCCAATGTGCCAGAAAATACCCACACACACCACACATCTTTGAACAACCATCTGGCCAGTGTATTCCATCTACACAAGGACTAATTTCTAGCTGGGCGGTTGGTTGTACGCTTCCTATTGGCCACAGAGGCTGCTGCGGCAGGATTCATAATGTGATCGTACTTTGGTTGCCAAGCAACATCCACATCATAAACAACGATGTGCACATAATCAGCAAAGAGACCAACATCACACTTTCGGAAGACTTCAAGATATCGTTGCTGTCTGATAACCCTCTTTTGAAGCTTGCGTTCAAACATTGGGAAGCCTGTTCTCGTCCTTGGGAACCTTCTTGCATTTGGGCGATGCCTCCCACGATTGTAATCAGATTCCTCCCGGAAATTGTCGATCATATCTTCGGCTGGAGGTGGGTGGATGGTATCCAGAAGAAGGTAGCTATGGACACCACAAGTAGGGGTCTGGTACCAGCTGTGCCATCGGCTTGTTGGCCACGATTAACGACGCAAACATGAGTTGGGTTGGTTATATCTATTGCCACCATGACACATCTGACTGCCGTAGTCATATCGAGGATTGGCGTACCATTCTGACAGTATACGCCACCATTACCATTACAATTCTGCCTGCAGTCTCAAAGTTCACAGAATATTTGGCTGGGGTCTGGCACACCGGAGATTGCAGCACTGACAATTGACAAAATGGTCAACTCAAAAATTAATGTAACTATCGGAAGTCTCGATTCATCATTCCCAGGCCAGTCCCATGAGAATAGTGGAGTATTGGTTTCACCCACACTCTTCCCAGCAAGGTCAGGATCTACATAGGCGATAGTAATGCTAAATGGCTCGACAAGAATATCAGTCAAGGAGTCGCCACTCACATTTATCGGCGATGACCTGTGATCTGAGGCTTCTTCCATGTCGTCTTCAGAATCAACAAATCATCAGGCATAGCACAAGAAGCATCGGTGCAATGCAATACATACCACTGTGTATGAGTTTCCTCTTCAGACTCAGGGCATGTTCAAGTCAATTCTTCCTTTGGTGAATGTCAACCTCCATGAACTTGTCCAGTGCTGCCTTGAGTTTCTGACCATGGAGGCTAGTCTTGTCTGCCAGGTACGGTTTCGAATGAGGCCTTTCGACTCGAGATCACTGATCCAAGTAACTCAATAGTTAATCAGGAGACCCTATTACTTGGGGCCTGTTCCTTGCTTGTTGACAATGCTCCTGGAATGGGCAATCTCCCAGACGTGCCCCCTCACTTTATTATCCATCCGTGGTGTCATCAAGCCGCCCATATCCTGCCATATCCCCCTGGTTTCTGCTGCATATTAGCTGACTCCAACACCAGCGTTCTCAGTCCCGACGGGAACTTGTAGAGTTGGCATCTAGATTGTATTAGTATCTTTAACAACCAATTTTGGAAACCAGCAGGCATCACCTTCCATTGTAGGTTCTCTACAGTGTTGAATAATTGAGTGGTGGATATTGAATGCTTGTTATTCTAAACAAGTGTTGGGAGCGTTGAATTTATGGTCATGGGTAATGCGATGTGGTAGCTCAGATGAGGAGAGTGTGTTGAAGATTCTGCAAATAGTATGTGAGATGGGCAGGCAACGCGAATATATATATGTGCTTCGAGGGTTTTCTTGAGCAGGCGATATCATATTGACTGCAATTCCGCTAGGAGGCACATTGCTTATCATCATCCAAGTGCTCTGATTCGTCGACTGAACGCTGAAGTTCATCACAAAGAACAACCAAAAACCTGCTCTGCGGTCATATCTTGGTCGTTTGCCCTTGCAATAAGGAATTGTACCTTGCGATGAAATTCTTCGGGTAGCAGTCCAAGGGGAATGCACGGTTCATGTATGGTACAAACTTCACATCAAGCAACAACTAGAAATCAAGCAATGGGTGTAGCAGGGATGTGTGTCGCGGCAAAGCAATCGCCATGATGAGCTTAATGCAGATGCGTTACGCTGTTTGAGATCCAAGGGATGTTGGAATTGAGAGAGCGATTAAACACATTGCAAATGTATGAAGGAGGTTCAGAGAAATCCTATAACAGTGGTAGGACCCCTGGTGGAAAATGTAAAATATGACGTAGCTGTTTGCAACGACAGCTGGCTTGTAATGATATGAGTAGCTAACATACGGTGGAGAGGATTCTTAAAGCTGGTACGACATTTCATTTTGCCAACGTTACATGGATATTCACCATCAGTGTCTCTACTGGACAAAGATGTACTCAAACATTAGCACTTACATCACTCCACTCCGTTGCAACCACACAGAAAGGATACTCTACGTATAAGACAATCAACTGCGAGATGTTGATTTTGCGATTGAGCAAGATAGTATGCCATATTCATTCATTCTTGACCCACATCACCACCCATTTCGTCACCCTTCCGACTATGATTTGGGTGATACGTAAGCTGACTATGAGAATGTGCGTGTCGATGGTGAGCAATCTCCAATTCGTGTACATATTGATGGTACTCCATGTTTTGGCAAACGTCTTCCTGGCAAGCCTATTAGCAACTTCTCATTCAATATCTTTGAAGATGAAATTGATCTATGGCCACTGTTTTCTTGGAAGGAGGTGTATTGATTGGTGCCCTGGTACGTTAAGCACAAGTTCAGTACAGCATCTATCAACCAGTTCTTCAGGAACCCTACAATGGCAATCGTCAGCAACTTCACTGTGTCCCACACATTATTCACTTGATTGAAGAAAATGTCCTATGCGATGGGTATTGACTCTTGGAAATTGGGCAAAGTGTGTTAGAATGGTTTGGCCGATTAAAAATACCTCCGCGACAATGATTAAAAATGTTTTGTTTACTGCCATCTTGCTGAATGCATTGAATTCCTCATGCAACAGCCTGTGTTGAGGGAACATATGTCATATGCTCCACCAAAGGAATGCAATGATGCTGAGTAACATATGAACTCAGAGGTGAAATCAAGCAACCGTTGGAGGAATGAACAGGTTTGTGAGTTGAATTTTGTCATAGCAACAAAGATTTTGACTGCTTCGATAGGTATGGCGGACACTTGGAGCTACAATTGTCCCATTATTTGGCAGTTCATACCAGAAACATCTTACATACAATGCTGGCGATAAGAAGGAATATTCAGTATATTTGAGTCTTGGAAACATCAATTCGACCATTAGATCAAAGGCTTCCCATCATAGCAACATCCATGTTGCCCTTGTTCCCATGCCTCCCAAATATCACTTTAAGGAACATGGAAAGACTATTGCCATGACAGAACAAGACATCCTCCATCAAGAGGTTACAAGGAAGGTCTTTGAGCTTATTGCTTGTGCTGTCAATGATCTTTTCAATACTAGAAACCATATGCTTTGTGAGGACGGTGAGATGCAGAAATGTTATCCAGTCATCTGTTCATGGATGGCTGACTACTTCTAAAACATTCACTTCCATTGAAACAAACATCCCCATTGCCCAGGGTGCAAAGCACCAACATCATCAATTGGAGAAGAGAATTCATTGTTGTGGCAATTGACAGACTATCGGTTATACATCCAACAGATGATATTCATGACTTAGGGAATTGAGATGGAGAGACGGGACGCCTGACACTATCTGGATGATCTAGCGGTTCGAACCGCAGAAGGCATCATCTGGAATATCAAATGCATCTCGCCGACAAGTATTATCATACCAGATATTTTTCCTAGAGTCTATCTCAGAATGGTTCAGCAGTTGATGGACTGGGTACCATTCTTCCTTGAACAACATTCCAGGATCAACATAGTCAACCAGCTCTGGGCACTAATGCCTTCATATCCCAGCTTCACCCACTTCAACAAGCCATATAGCCAGGTGAAGCAACATCAGGACAATGTAAAATGGTTTGGAAGTAGTAACCGAACAACTCAGCAACTCTGAACAGCCACAATGAGCTTTCTAGCTGCTCATAGATGCTCCCAGAGAGTTTGAATGAATGCAATGTGCTCGCAGGTACTCTGTGACTACTTCACTGGTGCTCCTGAATGCTCCGGAAGTTGTGTAATAGAATTCAAGAACATCCTGAACAGTGTATAGTTGATTCAAAATAGTTTCAAATCAAACAACTAAGATGTACAAATTTCGGACCTAGTGGGATGATTGGCTACATCTCTGTGAGTATTCTGGTGCAGGTTGAACCTCGAGTCATACACTCTGGGAATGATTATTATACTGTTTATATTAAATAGTACAATTCAATGAAATATCTTCTGCACACCTTGATTCAGGCATTGTAACTTCAATACCCACTCTAGTAGGTATCTATATCCACATGATTATTTACAAGGGATACGCAATCGATTCTTTCTGGTGCATCATTATGCTCTCGCACGAAATTTGCAGGTCCAACAATTCTTTCGCTCGGTACTTTATGCATCTTGTCAGTCCATTTGCAAACCTGGATGAACCCATCCACCGAATGGCCCAACCATGAGGATCTGCGTACTTTGTCGGAATCAGCACCGCCTATCCTTATGGTGGAGGAGGTAGTACCCATTAATGCATCCTCATGAACCTCTTAGAGAATTTGGATATCGATTGTCAGGTGGGCAGGTGCTCCTGGCCTTGGAAGATCTGATTCAGCGGAGTACAGCTGAAGTATAATACAGGAAAACAAGGAACTTGGCCTTAGAAGGTGATATCAAGGTCACTGTCTGTATATTGCACCCAGATGTTATGAGATTCAGGCATGATCCCTTCGATGACATCTGTATATTGTACCTAGCAATCAAGTCCCAGAAGCTCAACAGATGTAGGGCAGTGAAATGGTTGACGGTAGAACAACAGACCCTTCTGCAGATTAATAAAGACACTGCGAATGAGTACATTCTGATCATATCCGAGCACCAGTCCAATAAGTTTATGACACTAGTTGTCTTCAATTTGTGTAAAGATTCGCTGTCCAAAGTCGGGAATTCTGAAATATACTGATGCATTTCTGAGCCAGTTCAAATTTATAGTTCTGCACACACCGTGGAAATGAGTATCTCTCAAAAGATGTACCTGTTGTAACATGGGGCGGAAAAATGGCTCCTTTTGACAATCGTAGAGGCGTAAAAGATGGGGGGACGCGTATTTCGCAGTTTGTGGGCAGTTGAATTTTTGTTCAATACTTTGCCGCAGTCAATACTGCACCAGCCTTGAAGGGCAAGATATGACAGTGTCTCCTCTATGTAGTCAAGATCAGTACACCGGTCATTGTGCTTGAGCATATGTTGAATGTTATCGACTTTGTTGGTAGATCGATATGAGTCTTTCACATTGCTGATAGGTAGCTGAAGAGAAATATTGGTATTTAATTGTCGGTGGAACCTATTAACCGAATTGACTCTGATACATCGCTCACATGATGCATCTTTAGATATGCAAACTGGATTTCGCGGTGTTCGATTGTTTTCTGAAACTCGTCAATGGTGATATTCTGGCACCGAGCTTCAAACTTAACTAAGCAGAAGGAGATTTTCTTAGTGAACCGCATCTCGGCTATCGAAGTGATACCATCAATCTCACTTTTGGGCTGAGTCACAATGCGGTCCACATCAGCGATATGTATGGGGGTGGCTTGAATTTCAGCATCGGATAAACAGAATTGCAATTGCAGATGCTTGCCTGCGGTAATGGTAACCCCCCTGTAATTCTCTTCTTCTGCAGCAGTCTTCACTTGAGAAAGATTTGGGTGAATATGCAACTGGGACCGGTTGCCTTAGTCCCGACTCTGTGCAAAAGTTGTCCCTATTGATGTTGGAATACTTCATCCAAAAGCTTGCATTTAGCAAGTGTTACCTGATAGATTTCAGGGTCCAATCGCTCAATTGCCCTCTGCCAATCAGTATCGCACCATATAGTTGCTGCTTGTCAGGCTCTATTCAGGTGCACATGAAATTGCCTTCGTGTTGATGTACTAACCTTTCCAGCTCCATACAGCTGAACCTCCATTTCAGCACGCATTGAATGAATCTTTAGTTGTCGTACATGATGGGATTCTCATGCCAATAGTTCATCCACTTAAGCCTTTGCAGATGTTGAGGTTTTCTGGGCTCGAATAAAAAACCCACCTCCTGGAAAAATCGCTTGAGTGTATCGTTTAGTGCTGTGAGGGATACATCAGAGTAATTTTGTTGGTTGACAAGTAGTGAGAATTCATATATTGTCCGTACTGCTCCTGTCACAATTTCATCTGAGACTGTTCCTGCAGCAGATTTTCCGACATTCTGGGAGATGTTCAGAATTGCAGTTCAATTCACTGCCAGTGTTCAGATCATGGCGCAAATTGAGTTTCCATGTAAGGAGCCAGATTTCCTCGAATCGATCGATTAAGATAAGCACTGGAAGCTAGGATATCATTCTACTGGTCTGAATGAATTGTCAAATTAATCCTTGACATTTCTACCTTTTAGGTAGCTGAGTAGCAAGTGCAATATGTCTTTAACTAAACCCAGGAGCAGATGATGCAATTCATCAGGCTGCCAAAGGTGCTAAACATTACCGAAAAGGTATTGCCAGAACTGGTTGTGGATTGGATGAACACCAAGTGTATGTAGAACATCAATATTAATTTCGTCTAGAAGCACCAAGTAAACATGCTGATCTCGTGGATTATCAAGTGGTTGAAAAGTTCAATGCCCATTGGCGCACCATTAGGAATTTCACACCTTGGGCATTGGGCATATAAGACTACAGGAACCATGACATTTCCCGGATAATGCCTGACCCAGGCAGGAAAAAGATGATAACACTTTCTCCGGAATTCAACAGCACGATCCGAATTACATCCATGGCCAGTGATGTCATGATTCCGGAGTGAGGACAGCAATGTTCCAATCATGGAATGCCATGTCTGGTCAGTATGTTTGGCACTTTTCCGAGGACAAGGGATCAGCCAAACAAGAATCAATGTAGGCTTTGTAGGTATTCAGCGGTTATCTTTTCAAATATTACCGATCTTGAGATACAGTGGCTAGGCCTGCTGTGCAGCCGGAAAATTAGTCAACTGGGTCTTGTCAGATGCACAAATAACTGGCACAATTGCTGCTCCAGCAGGAATCTGATACGACGTATCCCACCATCAATTACCTGGCTTTTTCTCGCTGCGAATTTGGCCACTGTCTGAGTCTGTAATGTCCACCAGTTCAAACACGAGGTGCATCTGAAATTGGCGATGTCCCAAAAGGAACAGTATGCATTTAATAAAATCCCTGTATTATATTGTTCCGAAGATGTGGGAATGATTGTGAATCCAACCATCATTGCTGAGCCCAAAATCGACTCTAGAGAGAAGTTTTCATAGAGCATTTGCTGATTGAAATGATTCAATGTTGAAGTTGTCCAAGCCACCACTCAGATGTTGATCTATCCACATTTTCGTTTGCTGGTGAAATGATTGAACCTGTTGAATGTAGTGTGCTGACTGAACAGCATGCCATGGATTCCATTGTTCTGAGTACTTGCGATGCTTGTTGTACAATCCAGTTGCTTTGCAATTTGCATGCCCCCCCAAATATTCCACGACGACTACCTTTGTAAGATCCCTTGTCATTGTTGGATGACCGTAATAAGTCGGATTAGGCTTCTGGGGATCTATCGTTTCTTCGTCGGAGGTATCATCATGTTGTGGTGCACAACGTACATTGCCTATGGGTAGATGGATTAGTTGACCAAACTCATCAATAGCCATTCAGGTTTACCAGCTGAAGTCGAACCATGATGGTTCTGGTTGATTGCGGCCATCACTTGGTACAATCCCATCACGTAATAGCCCTCCCTTCATCGATATTGGTTGATCATGTTGAAGGTGAACCTTCAGTCAATTGTCCTCGAATGATTGGGTTTTGCACACAAAGTATTTGACATATTTCCAGCAAGTGTTGACCATAATTCAGAAATGTTCACTGAACATGTAGTCAGATGAATTTCGATGATGCTTCAGGGGGTGATGTAGAACCTCAGCATCATTTGTTTGAAAGCAAGGTAACTCAGGTTAGAGTATCACATTCACAGCGGCATTGCATTCCGCCAAATACGCGGGGGAGATTTCTCTTGTCATCACTGCAATCACCCCAATGGGGCCTTATACTACATCAGTGTGAGTTTGACCTACACTCGAGCCTCTGCACAGCTAATAATGAAGGTAAATCATCATAATACAATGAATATGTGAGTTTCCTAGCTACCTGTATGTGTCAGAATTGATTATCGACAACTGATCATGCTGGTAGGATGTTTGTTTCAGTAACCATCGTTGACTGGTGCATAGCTCATGAGGAGAACCAAGATGTATAGGCAACGAGCTCAATATGAATCAATCATTGTTGCTGTTCTAGTCACGGGCCATGTATTGAATCAGTTTGCAACGTCATACACGGACAACTTATGTGTAATATCCCTACTTGTGTTATCCTTCCTACTCGATATATTTCTTGTTGGTTTCCTGTTGATATCATATTGTATCCCTGCCATGACCTGTAACATCATTGATGTGTCCAAAGATGTGCACCTATCTAATATCCCAGTATGTTATTTGAAGCATATAACACAGAAAGACTGGATGTGTGTGATTAATCTTGCTTTTGTTCAAGTCCCCGGTTGGTTTCATAGATCAAAGGTATAGTGAAGGACTACAAATCCTGACAACAGAGTAGGATATAGGAAGCCCTTCATTCTGCGGAAGGTCACTGCTACCTGCAATATACTCAACCATACTTCTAGTGATTCTATATCTCATGTCGCATCTATAGTAGTTTACCACTGTCCATGTACAAAGATCATATAAACAAAAGGATCGCAACCAAAGACAGTGAATATCGCTCCACCTGGTGGCCATTTTAGCTCGCACCAATACGGTGATGACAATTCAGAATCACCCGACAAACGTTCATGACATGCCACTTGCTATGATAGTTATTTGGGGAAACACACCAAGCAATAACATCCGCTGGAAGGGGGTACGGTTACCCTCCTTCACAGCGGCCATCACCATGCTCTCCACAGATAGAATACCAGTGTCCATTCAACATGACACACTGTTTGCCAACTACGAGCACTGGAAGCGAAGGATGTCCAATGTGTGGGCCACCATGGCAAGTATATGACCTGCACCAAGCTCGTTATGGCGGGTCTCACAAGTTCCCCCCTCTGGAGTTGCCAGATCAACGGCCGTCAACTCCAGGTGCACCAACAGTGCCTCCAGGACCACCAGCAAATCATCCAGTCAATCAGCCAACATCTTCCAGCTTGACTTTTCCACCTCAACCTCCTTCCATCGCACATGGGTGACACCCCATAAGCCTCCTGATGAAACAATTACAGCCGCCAGGGGAACGGTGGACAACAGATGTCGCCGGAATCATGCCCTTGCCCCCATTGCCGGAGATGTCCTTGGACGATTATGATCCAGCTGATGACTGTGGAGATTTGTCAGACTTGGGCCTTGGTGAAGGCAAGCCCCCAATGAGACGGAAGCAAACGAAGTTTTCGTTGAAGAAATTTCCCACAAGGATGGGGCAGCCCAATGTCAGTGCATTCAACACATGGAAGAAACTACATCAGCAAAATGTAAATCGGTCCGGAAGCCACACGCAAACCTCCCAGACACTCCGGTAGACCTCACCGGTGCTCCCAAGTAATTCCAGATGCTCCCAGGCCCCCCTGGAGCGAAGCAAAGTGCTCTCTGACTCTGCAAGAGCATTCTCAGGTGCTCCTGAAAGCACCTGCAGTTCTGGAGGTGCATTCAGGATGCTACGAGATTTGACTTATAGGATAGTACAATTTTGGAGTAGCTGAGACCTCTGCACAGGTCAGCGGAGACTTCGAGAACAGCTTGAGACCTCTGCGCAGCTCTGCGGGGGACTTAGTGCCGTATTCTCAGCAATGGTTCATAGGGTTCCATAACCACAAGGCATTTCGTGTATCAGATTCGTCTTTGTTACAGTCACAAGATTCGCTACATCATAATATGGCATGTATTGTCTATCTAAGTCACTCTATATATATACATACGGCCAATCTGGCTGCAGACGGTACTGGAGCGTAATCGCAGGGGCACCTGGAGATGCTTGATTGAGAGAACTTAGAGATGCACTTGGAGGCCGTGATCATGTGAACTGGAAGCTGTACTTGGAGGCCGCGATCGAGCGAGTTTGGAGATGCACTTGCAGGCCGAGATCGAGTTGAACTCATGGATGCACTTGGAGGCCGAGATCGAGCGGGTTTGGAGATGCATTTGGAGGCCGAGAACAAGTTGAACTCAGAGATGCACATGGAGGCCGAGATCGAGCGGGTTTGGAGATGCATTTGGAGGCCGAGATCGAGTAACTCAGAGAATCACTTGGAGGCTGTGATGGAGGCCGAGATCGAGTAACTCAGAGATCCACTTGGAGGCCGAGATCAAGTTGAACTCAGAGATGCACTTGGAGGTCGTGATCGAGCGAGTTTGGAGATCGTGTAACTTAGAGATGCACTTGGAGGCCGAGATCGAGCGAGTTTGGAGATGCACTTGGAGGCCGAGATCGCGCAACTCAGAGATGCACTTGGAGGCCGTGATCGAGCGAGTTTGGAGATGCACTTGGAGGCCATGATCGATTGAGATTGGAGGGATGCGAATGTAGAGAGTTGAGTACAATCAGGTCCGCCGAGAGATGAGAGACTGGCTGGGAGCGGGAGACAGTCGATCTTGGGATGATGCAGTACTCGGTTTATGCAGTGCTCGGTGTATGCTGTACTCGGTGTTAACTCATGATCATTGCATGGTGAGATATATAGGGATCACTTAACTTCGTGTTCTTAGGTGATGGTACAGAAAGAGAGAGATGAGAGGAGATGGGGGAAATTATCATGAGAAACTGGGACTTAAGTGAATTTCGTGTGCGAGTCAATTTACTATTCCTGATGCGGCAGGTACTACTCCCGATCCGGCCGGTAAAAACACCAATACGAGGTCTTTTAAACCCAATCAGGCAAGTCGTACCCCTGACTTCTCATATCCGCTCGTATCCTCCATATCGTTCCCATAATCATCCCCCATCTCTCTTTCTCTACCATCATCGCAGAACACAAAGTTAAGTCATCCCTCTCTATCTCTCCATGCCATGATCATGAGTTAACACCGAGTAAAGCA